>Ga0181520_10002725_pt1 | contig 32204 bp, 35 predicted proteins | sample PEATcosm2014_Bin_29_FD_132451 | JGI IMG/M metagenome (GOLD analysis project Ga0181520, IMG submission 132451) | Peatland microbial communities from MTU Mesocosm Facility, Houghton, MI, USA - PEATcosm2014_Bin02_30_metaG | ecosystem: Environmental > Terrestrial > Soil > Wetlands > Peat | place...
GCCACCGTGGAGCGCCCAGTGAGCAACTCGTCGATCAGCTTGTTGTCCAATCCCATTCGATCTCTCCTCTCTCTGTTTAACAGAGTCGAAAAGACCGTTTACACAAAATGTTTTACACCCTCGTGGATATTGAACCGGCGTTAGCGCTCTGTTAACCCCACGTCTATATCGCTCCCGCAAACTGGCTCCAGAGATTCCGGATCGCGAGCGGAATCCGAGTGCGTCTTTGCATTCAAGGAGCGGAAATGGCCCAGTCGACCATCTCGTACCTGTGGCGCGACAAGAAGGCATCGGAAGGTTTCCGATGTGGTGTTTCATTGCACAGCCACACCAACCAATCGCATGAGACGCTGGACTTTCTGGCGAATCTGGGCAATCAATACCCGGTGATTCGTCCCTTCCTTTCGCGTTTGGAGAATCGTTCCGAGCATATCCATGGCTTGCGCGTCAACTACTCGGCCAGCTACTGGACACCGCCAATGACACCCAAGCTGGCCTTCGATCTGGAATCCCGCCAGGTTGAAAATCTCGATCTGGCTTCGATGGTCTCCATCACCGATCACGACAACATCAAGGCGCCCATGCTGCTGCGCACCGTCCCCAGCGCGCGGCAGATTCCAGTCTCCGTCGAGTGGAGCGCCCCCTATGGCGACCAGTCCTTCCACCTGGGCGTGCACAACCTGCCCAGCGCCAAGGCCAACGAGTGGATGGAAACCATGACCGATTACACCGCGCATCCCAGCAACGCGCGCTTCACTGAGATTCTGCGCGCGCTGCATGAGGAGCCGAATGTCCTGCTAGTCTTCAACCATCCGCTCTGGGATCTCTACCTGATCGGCAAGGAACGGCACGAGTTTCTGGTGAATGAATTTTTGCAGTGGAATGGCGTTTATCTGCACGCGCTGGAGCTGAATGGACTGCGCAACTGGGACGAAAACCGCGCGGTGCGACGGCTGGCCGAGCAGTGGAATATGACGCTGATCTCTGGCGGCGACCGGCACGGCGTGGAGCCGAACGCCAACATCAATCTGACCAACGCGGCCAACTTTACCGAGTTCGTGCATGAGATTCGCCGCCAGAAGAAGAGCAATATTCTCTTCATGCCGCAGTATGCCGAGCCGTGGAAGCATCGCCTGCTGCAATCGACCATCGACGCCATCCGCCACTACCCCGAGTTTCCGCAAGGCTCGCGTACCTGGGATGAGCGCGTCTATCATCCAGATGCCAACGGAGTCATCCGGCCGCTGAGCGAGTTGTGGCCGGGCGGACAGCCGCCCAGGGCGATGAGCGTGGTGCTCGGCATGGTGCAGATGATGGGCATGGGCCTGGTCTCCGGCGGCCTGCGCATGGCATGGAGCGAGGAGCGCCAGTTGCGCCTGGCATTGGGTGAGTAAAACGGATCAGTGGGGCTGGTGCCTTTCACCGCACTGAGAAAAAATAAACCGAGTTGAAGGGTACGGGCTTTAGCCCGTACTTCAAGTCAGAAAGAAAGGCATATTGTCAGTGCTGGAAACGCTCGATGAAGCCACACTAGCGCCGCTGCCAACGCCCTCCCATCCCCGCGTAGCCTACTTCCCCGACTCCTTCCATGAAGTCAACGGAGTGGCGCACACCAGCCGCCACTTCCAGGCCTTTGCGCGGCGGCGCAATCTCCCTTTTCTCTGCGTCCGCGCTGGCACCCGCGCTCCAAATTTTATCCAGGAAGGCAACCTCTGGACGCTCGAGCTACCGCGTAACTTTCTCTCCTTTGCACTGGAAAAAGATTTGCGCTACGACCCTGCCTTCCTGCGCCACATTCCGCTCATCGGCCGGGTGCTGACGCGCTTCCAACCCGACCTGATTCACATCACCGGCCCCAGCGAATTGGGAATGTTCGGCGCAGCTTTCGCGCACCGCAGAGGGATTCCGCTAGCCGCCAGTTGGCACACCAATGTGCATGAGTATCTGGCGCGCCGCTCGGAGTGGTTTCTGCGCTTTCTGCCCAAAGGTCCGTCGCAGGCCGCGGGCCAAAAGATCGAAGACCTGACCCTGGCCATCGCGGCCAAGTTTTATTCCACGGCGAGGGTCTTGTTTGCGCCCAATCCCGATCTCTGCGCATTGCTGGAGCGGACGGCGCACCGGCCCTGCCACCTGATGCCGCGCGGCGTGGATGCGGAGCTCTTCAATCCGGCTAAACGCAGACGAAAAAGTGAAGACAACGAAGTTGTTCTGGGCTTTGTGGGCCGGCTCTCGATCGAGAAGAATGTCGCGCTGCTCGCTCAGGTGCAGCAAGAGCTGGAGCGTATGGGAGTGACCAACTTCCGCTTTCTCATCGTCGGCCACGGCGCTGAGGAGGGTTGGCTGCGCCAGCGATTGCATCGCGCAGACTTCCCCGGCGTCCTGCACGGCGAAGCACTGGCCGAAGCCTACGCCAGCATGGACCTGCTCGTCTTTCCCTCGCACACCGACACCTTTGGCAACGTGGTTCTGGAGGCTCTGGCCAGCGGTGTGCCAGCAATCGTAACTCCCCACGGCGGCCCGCCAACCATCGTCCGCGACGGCGTCACCGGCCGCATCGCCCAGGATGCAGACTTCGCCGCCGCCGTAGCCGAAATCCTGACCGACCCAGAAAAGCACACAGCCATGCGCCAAGCCGCGCGGAGTTATGCGCTGACAGCCAGTTGGGATTCTGTCTTTGAAGGAGTCTATGCGGCTTATGAAACGGTGCTGCCAGCCTGGTAGCGCCGGCCTCCCGGCCGGCTGGAGCATGGACCTCCTGGTCCACGCCGGTATCTCCAGCAAAAGGAGAAATGCCGAAAGCCCCATCTCCCAATTCTGGGATCTGAGAGACTACAAATCCACACGCTTACTACATTTGTAGTTGGGCTCCCGTCCTCAGCTCCACCGCAAACGCCTTTTCCAAATCGCTCCTCATCTCCCACCCCACCCCGCGAAGAACCCCGCCCTCAATGCCGCTAATCGTCACCCCTTCGTCGGAGAGCTTCTCCGACTCCCAGGCTAGGCCGCCGCTTCCCCAAGCCAGAATCGCGTGATGGCCGACGAAGAGAAGCAGGCCTTGCTCGACAACTGGCCGAATCTCCAGCACCGGGCGGTAGGGAATCCTCGTGAAGTGCTCCGGCGTGGTGGTGTTGATCAGGTAAGCGTAGCCGCCAGAGACGGCGCAAAGCTCATCCGGATTCGGAGTAGACCAGATGCCAGTCGGCACGACTGGATCGCGGAAGCCCAGCGCGCAGGTAGCAAGAAAAGGTTGCGCATCCTTCTTCAAGGGAAGAGGCGAGAGGCCGGGCGAATTTTCCGAAGAGCTTCCCGCAGGGGTTGAAGCCCAGTCCCCTTTTTGTGGCGTTTGCGGCCCAACTGAAGTCGTGCCCTGATACAAAACCTGGCTTCGATTGAGTTGTTCCGAAGATCGCTTTTGCGCACCGGGATGGACAAGAACCTCAAGAGCGCCGCGCTCGATCTCTTCCACCTCGCGTGGATAAACAAAATGCCGCGAAGGCAGGATCAGCGGTCGCGCCGCCAGTATCTCCGCCTGCCAACGGTGCGGAAAGCACAGATCAACCGTCGCACCGCGCTCCGCCCCGCCTCTCACCGCCGCGCCTTGTAGCCCAGAATCCATTCTTGCTGCTCCTCGGTGTCGGGAACCGGGCAACCGCGGGTGATCTCCACCGCATGAAGAGCGGCCTGCGGCTCCCAGCCCAGTTCGATCAGCGTACAGGCAGCGGTCATCGTCGCGCGGCCAATGCTTCCCAGGCAATGAATGCCGATGTGCTCGCCGATGCGCAGCCGATGGGCCAGCATGGCGGCAAAGGCGCGGAAGGCCGCCTCGTCGGCGGGAAGACTGTGATCGGGGATGGCGTGAGAGTGGAATTGCATGCCAATCTTTCGCGCGAGGATGCCCTCTTTCGCCAGGCCATACCGGTGCGCCTCTCTCTCTTCGAGCAGCGAGACAAGAGTTTCAACGCCGCCGCGCTTGTAGAGGCGCAGTGCGTCCTTCAACCCCCAGCCGCCTTTTGGGCAAAGCACCACCGCCAGCCCAGGAGGCGGGTAGCCGTGGACCCAGAAGATGCAGTTCCAGAACATGTCGTTCATGCTGGTCAGACTCCCGCACAGCGCTCGACGCGCCGACTGTAAGGGGCGGTTGGAACGCTGCCCAAATGCAGCAGCCCATCAGGCGCGGGGGCAAGGCGGACGCGGGGAAAGAAGGAAGTCATGCTGTACTGATAATAGCCGGTGCGGCGCGAGCGGAGAATCCTACCTTACCTGAGATTGATCAGCCGTATTGTCTCCATGAAAACATCCCCATCGATCGTCAAGCTATGCGCGCTGATCTTGTCCATGGTGTCTTTGTCGGTGTGGTGGTAGCTGTTGTTGGGGCCGTAGTCCAGATCGATAATGTCAATCGAGGGAACGCCTCGCCGGACGAAGGGCTGATGGTCGTCTGAAATCTCGTTACTGGTCTTGAAGAAGTAGCGCTCATAGCCAAACTTCTTGGCCGCTTGACGCACGATGGCAACAAGCCAGTCAGTCGATTGAGTTTCGTGGAGAATGTCCAGGTCTTTGTCGCCGATCATGTCGGCCAGAATGAAAGCCTTGATCCGGCCCAGCGTTCCGTCGCGCTGCCACTTGGCTGCAAGATGTTTGGTGCCGTAAGTAGAGTCGGTGTCAGTCCAGCTCTCAATTGCCTCTTCGCCGTCGTCGAAGAGCAGCCAGACCGAGTAGCCGTCGAGCTTTTTGCCGCCAGCCGTCTGTGCGCGCAGCAAGTCTCCGATGGCCATCAGCAGCCCGGTTGTCGAGCCGCCGTCATTGGCGCCGACGAAGTTGATGTTCTTGAGCCAGTAATTGGTCTCATAGTGCGTGGCCAGCACAATCACGCCGTCTTTCTTGCCGGGAAAACGCACGATGAAGTTGCGCATCGGCACCGGGCCGATGGGAGTCATCGGGGTGAAGGCGTCTTCTTCCAATTGGTCGTGCTTGAAGTGATCGCGCAGAAAGGCCTCAGCCTTCAGGTGACCCTGGCTGGTGGGCCAGCGCGGGCCTATCGAGACAAACTCGCGCGCATATTCCAGAGCCTTTGCGCCGTTGAAGTGCGACTGGGCGAACGCGGACTGGGAGGAAAGCAGGAGCAGACCAGCCGCAAATATCATCCAGAGTTGAGCTTTCCCATGTTTCAGAAACGAGACCTGGGCCACCCAGCCTCTTTTAAAAAATCTCACTTTGCCGCCTCCTTGGCCTTGCGCCGCGAGGGATGCACCCACCACGCCACGCCAATGCCGATCAGGTAAAGCCCCAGCATCGGAATTGCGTAGATGCACATCGTCCAGGGGTCGGGACTGGGGCAGATGATGGCCGCAACCACAAAAACCGCCAGAATCGCGTAGCGAATATTCTTCCACAAGAAGCGCGGGCTGACGATGCCGAAGAGCGCCAAAAAGAAGATCAGCACCGGCAGTTCAAAGCTGATGCCCAGGCCGAGAATGATTGAGAGAAAAAAGCCTGTGTACTCCTCAATCGTCACCATCGGAGTAAAGTTGTGGCCGAAGTTCACAATCAGAATTTGCAGCGCGCCGGGCAGCACATAAAAATAACCGAAGGCCGCGCCAGCTAAAAACAATCCCACCGTAGCCGCCATAAAGGGAATCACAAAGCGGCGCTCCTTCTGGTAGAGCCCCGGAGCAATGAAGAGCCACACCTGAAAGAGGATAAAGGGCGAAGCCAGAATGGCTCCAGCGACCAGCGAAACCTGCAAGTCCAGATTCAGCGGGTCCATGGGATGCGTAAAGACCAGCGTCTTGCCAATGCGATTCAGCGGTGCCTGGATCAGGCCGACGAACTTGTCATGAAAGGCCCAGGACGCCAGAAAACCCACCACCAGATAGATAAAGGAGCGGACAATGCGCTTGCGCAGTTCGTCCAGATGCTCCATCAGGCTCATCCCAGGCAGCTCGGCGCGCTCGGCCACCACGGCTCTTGCCCTGCCGATTGCGTCCGCGGGATCAATCATGGTTTGCCCGCCTATCTCTCGCGGCGCTTGGATCAGCGGGCGTTTCTTCCGCAACGGCAATCTGTGCAGTCACGCCACCCAGCCGCGCCGCCTCTACCGGTTGGCCGGTCGATGGAAGTTGAATACGCGGATAAGGCTCATCCGCAGAAGTTATGGAAGCCGCCGCGATCGCCGGCGGATAATTGGCCTCTTCAGGATAAGGATTCGGTAGTGGGAACTGACCGTCTGGCACCGGCGTTCGATCCCCTGAGGGCGCACCAGCATCCCACTTTGGAATCTGAAAGTCTCCGCTGGCTGCAAGCGCGGGAGCCTGATCCCTGTTCCCTGATCCCCGTTCCCAGTTTCTAGCCTCTTCTTCTTTTTTGCGTCGCTCCGCGTCCTCGGACTTGCGCAACTCCTCTTCCATCTGGAACTTGAAGTCGTTCGAGGCCTTGCGCACCTCGTACATCAACTTACCGATCTGGCGGCCGATCTCCGGCAGCCGCCGAGGCCCGAAGACCACCAGCGCCATCACCATCAGGATCAGCGAATCCCACATCCCAAGGTTGGCAACTTCAATTGTTTGCGGCATTCCCATGAAGGTTCATGATACCTTCCGGCGCATAACCCTCACAAACTCGCAAACCGCCTCGGTCTGTTGCGGCGTTCTCTCTTAACGACAATGAGTCGAATTCGGTACTCTTCCGACCAGGATTTGTTGATGCAATTCACGGCCAGAAAAGATAGCTCACGGGATTATTTTGACAATGGCAGAGTCCCGCTTACGCTGAACTCTGCCTCGGATTTCGCCTCGGTCTCCTGCGGTTGCGCGCTACCCAGAGTCAGCTTGTATTTCCCTTCCAGAATCGCGCGGTAGCCCTGATCGTTGACACTCGACATCGAGCGCGGATCGATGAAAATCGCAACTTCCCTGCTCACTCCCGCACCAATGCTGACGCGCTCAAAACCGGCCAGAACCTGTATGGGGCCGTCTGCCTGCGGAGTCTTCAGATAGGCTTCCACAACTTCATCTCCGGCAACTTTGCCTGTGTTGGTCACTGTGACCGTCGCGGTCAGCGGATCGCCGGACTTCAGTACTTCAGCCGAAAGCTTGACGGGGCCATACTTGAAGCTGGAATAGCTTAGCCCGTATCCGAAGCCCCACAGCGGCTTGCCCTGGTAATAGCGATAAGTACGACCCTTCAAACCGTAGTCGGTAAAGGCCGGCAATCCTTCAAGCGACGCATAGAAGGTAACAGGAAGGCGGCCAGCGGGATTCGAGAGTCCGGCCAGTGTGCGCGCAATCGCCGTGCCGCCCTCGACGCCGGGATACCAGGCTTCAACAATTGCCGCGGCGTGGTCGTTGGCCCAGTTGAGCGCAACCGCGCTGCCGCTCTGCAAGACCACGATAAGCGGCTTGCCGGTGGCTGCCAACGCCTCCAGAAGTTTTTGCTGCGGCGCGGGCAAGTCGAGGCTGGTGCGATCGCCGCCGTCAAAGCCGTCGATCTTGATCTTCTTTTCCTCGCCTTCCAAATCCGGCGAGAGACCGACAAACGCCACCACCACTTCGGCTTCCTGGGCACGTGCCAAGGCTTCGTCGAGCTGCGCCTGCGCAGGCGCTTCCCACTTCAGCGTCAAGCCGCCGCCCGCCCGGTCGCCCGCATGAGAGTACTCCAGCCGGAAGTCGTGGGGCTTGGTGTCGGAAAAGTCAACCGTGATAAAAGGAGTCTTAGGGTTGAGTTGATTGGGCGGCGCTGTGGGTGATGCGCCAGCGGCGGGTTGAAGTTTGCCGTCCTCACGCAAGCTGCCTTCGCCAAGTACCTTGCCATCGAGAATGAAACGGTAACTCTCGCGGGGCGAATAAGGGAAGCTGTAGCCCTGCTCAAGGCTGAAAACGTAGTGGCCAGGCGCTGGCACGGCGAGTCTGCCGCTCCAGCGCACTGAATAATTCGGAGTGTCCAGATCCGGCACCGGCTTGGCGTTCTCCCAATTGCTCTGCACCTCGGGTTGCGTCACCGTCGTAACGGGGCGTCCAGTCCAGTCGGCGGTGGCAAAGAACTCCGTCTTGAGCCCCTCCCCAAAGGCGGTACGCGGCACCGGTACGCCCACTCCGGCGGCCAGCGTTGAGCCCTGCGCGTAGAGAATAGCCGAAGTACGGAACTGCCGCGTAAGACCATCCAGCGGCATAACCGGAGCCACCGGAGTACCTACGTAGTTGCCCAGAATCGACGGCAGCAAATCGGCTGTCGGACCAATCACCGCAATCTTTGCGGGCAACGCCTTCAAGGGCAGTATCCCAGTGTTCTTCAGCAGAACAATGCTTTCTTCGGCGGCTCGGAGCGCAGTTTCGCGGTTCGGTGCGGAAGCCGCCTCGCTGAAACGAACCCGATCCAACTGGTTATAGCCGAGCGGATCGAAGAGTCCAAGCTGAAAACGCGCCGTATAAAGCCGCTCCGCAGCCTGCGTAACTAAATCTTCGCCGACCAGTTTCTGGCGCACCGCATCGGCCAGCGTGTTAAAGCCCGGAGCCCAAATGCTGCATGAAAGATCCGTGCCGGCTTCAAGAGCTAGCGCCGCTGAGTGCAGAATGTCTGCTGTCTTTTTATGCCCTTCGTTCACATCCACAATCGCGCCGCAATCGGAGACGACATAGCCCTTGAAGCCCCAGGCATCGCGCAGATGTTCTTTGAGTAGCATTTTGTTGGTGCACGCAGGCCATTCATCAATCGAGTTATAGGCGCACATCACCGACTGCACATGGCCTTCGGTGACAGTGGCGCGAAAAGCAGGTAGGTAGGTCTCTTCCAGATCGCGCGGGCTGGGATCGACGTTAAAAACATGGCGCAGAGATTCGGGGCCGCTATGCACGGCGAAGTGCTTGCTCGTTGCCACGGCGCGCAGGTGGTTCAAGTCGCCGCCCTGTACGCCGTTAATAAATGCGACGCCCAGACGAGACGTAAGGTACGGATCTTCACCGTATGTCTCCTGCCCGCGTCCCCAGCGCGGATCGCGGAATATGTTGATATTCGGCGACCAGAAGGTCAGCCCAAAAAAAATGCGGTGATTGCCTTCCCTCTGTGCCTGGTTGTACTTGGCGCGCGCCTCGGTTGAGATTACATTGCCCATGCTCTGCACCAGTGAAGGATCCCATGTGGCGGCCATGCCGATCGCCTGCGGAAAGACCGTCGAGTAGCCAGCCAATGCCACGCCGTGCAGCGCTTCGTTCCATGTTTGATAGTCGGGAATGCCCAACCGCGGAATCGCCGTTGCCCAGTCTTCAAGCTGGCTCGCCTTTTCATCCAGCGTCATGCGGCTCACCAGGTCGTGGGCTCGCTCGGCCGGAGAGAGCCTGGTATCCAGATAAGCTGCTTGCTGCCCCAGTGCAACGGCTGTAAAGGCGGCAAAAACGAGCAGCAGAGCAAACAATCGACAATTCTTCATGCAGGTATTTCTCCCGAATTTTGAGAACAGCGGCAAATATCCAAGAATCCCCAACCGCAGCTTTCCAGTCATCCACCGGCTTCGACGATCCGCAAGGCATGAAACCGTAGCGCCATCAAGAAATAGTAGCGCCCGCAAGAGCTTTTAGCGCCGGCCTCCCGGCCGACTGTAGTGTGGACCTCCCGGTCCACGCTTGTCTCTTATCAGAAATCCCCTGAACCCGGTAGACGCTTTGCCAACCGCGGAAAATGAAAAGACCAACCGCATCAAACTTTACAAGGCTGGGGGAGTGCTTGGCTAGCTCAGCCTTCCGATTGCGCATCCGTCAGGGCCAATCGGCATTATCATTATCTCCATGCCTAACAAACTCCGCTGGGGAGTTCTCAGCACCGCCAACATCGCCCTTAAAAAAGTAATCCCCGCCATGCAGCGGGGTCAACTCACCAGCGTCGCCGCCATCGCATCCCGAGACTTTGCCAAGGCGCAGGCAGCAGCCTCCGCGCTTGGAATTCCCACGGCCTACGGCTCCTATGAAGAACTGCTCGCCGACCCTAATATCGACGCCGTCTACATTCCGCTCCCCAACCATTTGCACGTGCCCTGGACCATCAAAGCCGCCGAGGCCGGCAAGCACGTTCTCTGCGAAAAGCCGCTCAGCCTTACCGTCGATGAAGCTGAAACGCTGCTTGCCGTGCGCGTTCAAACAGGTGTCAAAATCGGCGAGGCTTTCATGATTCGCAGTTACCCGCAATGGCTTCGCCTCCGCGAATTGCTTGCGGAAGGCCGTATTGGAGAATTGCGCTCCATTGTCGGCGTCTTCAGTTATTTCAACGACAACCCCGCCAATATACGCAACCAGGTCGAATCCGGCGGCGGCGCTTTGATGGACATCGGATGTTATCTCATCCACGCCTCCCGCTACGCCTTCGCCCAGGAGCCCACGCGCGTTGTTGCCAGCATCGATCGCGATCCGCAAATGCACACTGACCGGATTACCTCGGCGATTCTTGACTTTCCCGCCGGCCAATCCATCTTCACTTGCAGCACGCAGTTGATTCCGTATCAACGCCTTCAATTCCTCGGCACTCGCGGACGCATTGAACTTGAAATTCCCTTCAACGCACCACCGGACCGTCCCGCGCGCCTCGTCATCGACACCACCGGAGACCTTTTCGGCAGCGGCATCGTGACAGAAACCTTCCCCGCCTGCGATCAGTACACCCTGCAAGGCGATGCTTTTTCCAAAGCAATTATGGATCACACGAAAGTGCCAGTTCCACTGGAAGACGCGATCCGGAATATGGCTGTCATTGAAGCCATATTCCACTCCGCTAATTCAGCCCAGTGGGTACCATTGCCGCGGTAAAAAATCCGCGGTTGACAATCATTCTTTATTGAATTGATCCGGGAATGGTGCTTCTGTTTGTGGCTCTACTCAAGCGCCGCAGCACAATATTATAGAAGTACTTCAATTGGCCAAGTCATCGCAAACGGCCGAGCGCGCTGGCTCTGTAGCAGCTTCAGATGTGCGGGCAGAACCGGCGCCTAAAGTATTTAACGCCAGTTCTGCCCTACAAACGGAAAGCCTTCGCCTACTTGGCCGCCGCTGATGCCTTCAGTGCCGCCCAGCGCTTTTTGGCTGCATCGGCAATGCGCTTCCGGCCTTCAGCAGAAAGCTTTCTCTTCTTCTTTTCGGGCTTCTTGGAGGCTGCTGCAACTGCCGCTGCCTTCTTGGGCGCGGCAACTACAGCTAACTTCCGCGGCCTGCCTGCCTTCTTCTTCGCTACCGGCGCAACTCCACCGGTCAGCAATGCCTTCGCCTGTTGCAACTGAGCAATCTCTTGATCGATGATTGTCAGAATCTCTGGTACTCCCATGTATCCTCCCTGGTCCGTTCCTGTAACTGGTCCCGACTTCGAGCAGCTAAATAAAAATGCCCAAAGACACTCTCGGACCTACTTAACTACAATACTCAAATATCGGTCCGTTGACAAATTAATTGAATTCTGACACAAAGTTCTAATCGGGGCTTGCCTCACTTGTCCATTTACGAAAGCTAGGAAGTCATAAGTCGCTTCCTTCCGGATGCAATCGGAAATCCGTCGCGGACAAGTTTCCAACTACCGCTGGATGCGCGCCGATCCGCCCCTTGCAAATGCTCGCACCTGTTCCAAGGTAGCCATGGTCGTGTCGCCGGGAAAGGTTGTCAGCAGCGCGCCGTGCGCCCATCCCAGCTTGATCGCCTCTTCCGGCGTTTCACCAGCCAGAAGTCCATAGATAAAGCCGGATGCAAATCCATCCCCGCCACCCACGCGATCCATCACTTCCAGTTCTACCGCCGGCGCAGTCAAGGTCTTGCCGCCAATCCAGGCAACCGCGCTCCAGCTATGCCTGTTCGTCGATTGCACCTCGCGCAGCGTTGTAACCACCGCCTTCACCTTGGGATGCTTTTTCACGACGTTATCAATCATCCCGAAGAAAACACTGGAATCAAGCTTCGATTTGGCAGTTACCTCCGGCCCAGGAATGCCAAGCCCTTTCTGCAGGTCTTCCTCGTTGCCAATCAGTACGTCTACATTCTCGATAATTTTTCCGATAATCTCCACCGCGCGGCTTTCTCCGCCTGAAATCTTCCATAACTTCTCGCGAAAATTCAGATCGAACGAGGTAATAGCTCCGGCGGCCTTCGCCTCGCGCATCATCTCCGCGGCCAGTTCAGCCGTAGTCGGTGAAAGAGACGCAAAAATTCCTCCGCTATGTGCCCAGCGCACCCCCCCGGCAAAGATTTCCCTCCAATTGAAATCTCCCGGCTTCAATTGCGCCGCGGCTTCATTGGAGCGATTGTAAAAAACCACCGGTGCGCGCAGTCCGTGCCCCCGGTCGCTATACACTGTGGCCATGTTGGGCCCGTTCACGCCATTGTGCTGGAAGTGTTTGTAATAAGGTTTCACGCCCATCGCGCGAACACGTTCGGCAATCAACTCGCCAATTGGATAGCTGGACATTGCGCTGGCAATCGCCGTCTTCATCCCAAAGCAATCGGAAAGGTTGGCGGCCACATTGTACTCGCCGCCACTCACGTGAATTTGACACTCGGTTGCCTTGCGAAAAGGAATAACCCCTGGATCGAGCCGGTGTACCAATGCACCCAGTGCCAAAAAATCCAACTCCCCATCGTTGCGAATATTCAATCCGTGACTCATCGATCTCTCACCCCTTACTTTCAATAAACTCGCATTTCTTAAAATCAAAGCCTGCCGCGCTGCGCCCACAGCCCCAACCCTGGGTCGGCGATAAAGAATATTTCTTCGCCATCGACCTGATTATAGCCGTGCCGCAGTTCATTGGGATTGTAACGCGCAAGCATAGCATTTAAGCCGCTGTAACTGAAGCCAGCGCTTTCCACTTCTTCTTTGCCGAGCTTGCCAGGGCACAAGGTAACCTTGAAGCGCCCCTCCGATGAGCCGTGAATCAGATGCGCCGCCGCGCTGAGATCGCTGGCCAGATCCGCGTGAGCCGCAACCGCCTGAAGCGTTGCCTCCGTGCCATGATAACCGTATTTGCGAATCAATTTATCGATCCCCTTGTCCTCGCCGAACTCCTTTACTCCTGGAGCCAGAATAATAAGCTCCGCGCCGTCCGCCAGCGCCATGCGAGTGCGATAGATCGCCTTGTTGCCGAGCCAGGTGCTCTGAAACTCCCGCGGATCGAGATAGACAACGGCTTTCCGAATCGGCTCGTCCAGCATCTCGAAGTTGACCTTCAGGCTCAGTTCGCATGCTCGGTCAAAGCACTCAATGTCATCGCCGATAAACAAACCGCGCACCGCCAGTTCGCCGTCTTTCTTGCGCCCAATCACAGTTAGCACATAGACAATAGGCAGATGGCTGAGAAACTGATCGTTTGCGTAATTCAGCACGTTGCGCACCGGGTTTCGCGCGCGCCCCATGATTCGCTCCATCCCATAAACCGCGCCCAGATAGTGGCTGCGATTGATGCCTTCGCGCCCTCCCGTGCCTACCAAAATATTCTTGCTGTAATTGGCCATGCCGATAACTTCATGCGGCACAACTTGGCCGATAGAAAGAATCAGATCAAATTCGCCGCTGGCAATGAGCCGGTTGACCTCGGCCGGCCAGGTGTAACTCAGCTTGCCCTCCGATTGCTCGCGAATAAACTCCGCCGGTACCTCGCCAAGCGTCACGACATCGCTTCTCCAGTTGTGAACGCGAAATAACTCCAGCGGCACATTGCCAAACATCCGCGCAATTTGATCGGCCCGCATCGCCGTGTGTGTGCCCAAAGCGGGAAGGACTGCCTTGAGGCTGTCGCCAAAATACTCCCATGCATCAACCGTCAACTCGCCTGCGCGGGAGTGTGCCCGGCTCTGATCGGGCGGTACGACCAGTACGCGGCTGCGGGTTCCAAGCTTGGCCAGACTCTCAAAGAGCAGATCCTTCATCTGCCGCAAAGACAGATCCATTGCAACGCCGCCCGTTGCGCAAAAAAGACTCATGCGCCAAACTCCATTCTCTTCGCTCCGCGGGCGAACAAGTAATCGCCAATTAATTCAATTGCCTTACAACCGGTAAGCCTTCTTTGCCAGCCCATAAGTCAGATCGTATGCCACTTCAAAGGCCTCGTCTTCGCCCAACCGGTGTTCGCTGACCAGCCTGGCAAGAAACGCGCAGTCCATCCGCCGCGCCGCATCGTGCCGCGCCGGAATCGACAGAAAGGCGCGCGTATCGTCGTTGAATCCCACCGTGTTATAAAAGCCCGCCGTCTCGGTCGCCGTCTCGCGGAAACGAGTTATGCCCTCGGGACTATCATGAAACCACCACGGAGGTCCCAGCCGCAGACACGGATAATGCCCGGCCAGCGGCGCCAACTCGCGGCTATAAGTCGACTCATCCAGCGTGAAAAGAATAATCGTCAATCCGCGCTCATTGCCAAAGCGATCCAACAAGGGACTAAGCGCATCCACATAATTTGTCGGCCGGGGAAAATCCGCGCCCACGTCGCGCCCGTAGAGCTCGAAAAGCTTGCGATTGTGATTCCTCGCGCTGCCTGGATGAATCTGCATGACTAGCCCATCTTCCACGCTCATCTGCGCCATTTCAGTCAGCATCTGTGCCCTGAATAGCTCTCTTTGCTCAGCGTTGGCATCAACGTCCAGTATCTTGCGAAAGAGATCCGCGGCTTCCACCGATCCAAGGTTGGCGGTTCGCGCGGTAGGATGCCCGTGATCGGTCGCCGTGCAGCCCTGCAAGCGGAATCGCGCGCGCGCCTTGCGCAATGCGGATAAATAACCCGCCCAACTCCACGTATCTTCTCCTGTTTGCTCGCCTAACTCCGAAATATTCTCTCTGAATCCGGAGAACTCCGGGTCGACCACCGGGTCGGGGCGAAAAGTGGGAATAACTCTCGCCTTCCAATTTGATTCCCGGATAGCCTTGTGATCCGCCAGCGAATCCAGCGGAGAGTCGGTCGTCGCCAGCACTTCGATCTTGAATCGTTCGTAAAGAGCGCGCGGAAGAAACTCCGGCAGCTTCAGCCGCTCTGAAATCGCATCGAAATAATGATCCGCTGTTTTTGCCGACAGCCGCTCCTCTATTCCAAACAGTTCCTGAAAAACAAAATCAAGCCACAGGCGCGTCGGCGTTCCGTAAAAGAGATAATAATGGCTCGCGAAGATGCGCCAAACCTTGCGCGCGTCTTCCAGTTTCGCGTGCCCAATTTCAAGAGCCTCAAGCGGAATTCCCTGACTGTAGAGCATCCGGAAGACATAGTGATCGGGCTGCACCAGTAGCGCCGCGGGATCGGAAAACGGCTCATTCCGCGCAAACCAACTCGCCTGTGTGTGTCCGTGAGGGCTGAGAATCGGCAGGCCCTTTACCTGCTCGTAAAGCGCTTTGGCAATCTTGCGCGCTCCGATTTCGGAGGGAAACAGGCGATCTTCGTGAATCAACATAATTCGACCTCCGATCCTTGATGACTGACTCCGCAATCTTGCCTTTACCGAATTCTACTTCGTTTGAATAGAATGGCCGGCTGCTCTATGCCTTCTGCATAGCTTCAGTAACCCATGCCCGCCAGAACACCCCTCATATAAGCAAAGCACTCAGTAACTCCGGGCATTGGATCGTCGCCGCGAATCTCATACTCCAGATCGACATATCCCTTGTACTTGACTGTAATAAGTGCTTGAAATATCTCCCGTACCGGCATGATACCCTCGCCCACGGCCACCTGGCTTTCCTTGCTCTCAAAGTTCGTCAGATCCTTCATGTGAACATTGAAAATCCGCTGCCCCGCCTCATGAATCGCCTGAACCACATCCGTGCCCGCGCGCGCCGCATGACCCAGGTCGATACAGCAGCCGATGCGCGAATCAAACCCTTTGACGGCTTTCAGTACATCCAGCGGCGAAGGCCATAACTTATCCTCCGGTCCGTGGTTGTGAATGGCGACGCGTATGTCATATTCCTTCACAAATTTGTCAATGCGCGGAAGCGTCTCCGGCGTTGGGTTACCTGCCACCATTACTGTGATTCCCGCTCGCTTGCAATATTCAAATTTGCCGCGCATGTCGGCATCGTCGTCCTTGGCCAGAGAGATCGTCCCGGCGGCATGAAGTTTTATTCCTGCCGCCGCATAATCCGCCAGCGCCTTTGCCTCGTCCTCCGGATCGGCGGGGAGATGATCTTTAACATCCTTCGCATTCAATGCAGTCAAGTTGAGTTGCTTCATAAAGCCAATCAGTTGCGCGCGAGAAAAACTACGAAACGTATAACTCGCAAGTCCTAATTGAATTGGCGACTTTTTGCCGGTGCGCGGCGACCGTTGCGTCAGTGATCTCATAGCGCCTGGCGCGGCTAGCGCTGCCGCAATCACAACCCCGGATTGAACGAAGTTACGGCGCGAAACAGTGTCTGTCATAATGTCAAAGCTCCCTGAAAATCCAAACGATAATTACTTTTCGCCAATACTTACAGGTGCGGCTCCCAACCCTTTTCGTAGATGCGCCCCCACATGCTCAGAGCTTCCGGGTCGTGCAAGACATGCCCGTCAGCCGCGTCGATTCCAAGCTCGCGATTGACCTCCCAAGCAATATTGGAGAGTTGCAGCATGGTTACAGCCACGTTGCCTACCGATACAGGACCGTTCAGCCTTTCGCCCTGCCGAATTGCCGCGATAAAATTCGTAAAGTGCGCATCGGTCATCGAGTCGCGGCCGGTTAGATCGGCGGATGAAGTAGCTTTACCCGTATCGAAAGCATCCTTCTTGTTTCCCTTCAGATCGTAGACTTCGTAGCCGTCGCGATCAACAACCACCGCGCCCGTCGTTCCCATAATCTCCGAGCCGCGGTCGCGATTGAAGTACTTCATTCCTTGACAGCTCTTGTTCTCCCACGCAATCATCTTATCTTCATACTCAAAGTTGGTAATTAATGTGTCATAAAACTGCCAGTCGTCCTTGAAATGATATCTTCCTCCCGATGCAGTGATGCGGCGCGGAAAATCCACTCCCAGCGCCCAGCGGCAGACATCCACCTCGTGCGTCCCGTTGTTCAATGTCTCGCCCGTCCCCCAGGCCTTGAACCAATGCCAGTTATAAGGATGAATATTGTCTTTGAAGGGCCTTCGCGGCGCCGGTCCCTGCCACAGATCCCAGTCAAGCTGCGGGGGAATGGGTACTTCCTTTCCAATCCCAATCGACTTTCTTACATTGCTGTACCAGCATTTTGCAAAGTAGGGACGTCCAATCAATCCATTATGAATCCTATCGACAATTTCGATTGTGTGCGGAGAAGAGCGCTGCTGAATTCCCATCTGCACAACCTTGCCGTACTTCCGTTGCGCCTCCACCAGCATCTCTCCTTCAGCGGGATTATGACTGCATGGCTTCTCTACATAAACGTGCTTTCCCGCTTGCAAGCCTGCAATCGCCATTGGAGCGTGCCAGTGGTCTGGAGTGGCAATGGTGATAGCATCCACGTCCTTCAGCGCGAGAATATTCCGAAAATCCTTGTCGGCGGCTGGTGCATAACCCAACTCGTGCTCCACGCTATCGGAAAATCTTTTCAGAATTACGCTATCCACATCGCAGACATGCGAGATGCGGGCCGCATCCTTGTTTGCTTTGAGCGAGGAAAGATGAGCATTGGCGCGCCCGTTCAATCCAATCATTGCAAAATTGAGGCGATCGTTCGATCCAATAATCTGGCCATAACTCTTTGCGGTTGATCCAATCGCCAAACCAGCCGCGCCAACCGCAAGGGTGTCAAGAAAATCACGTCGAGTCAGCATCTTATCTCCAATGAAAATCGTAATTATTCCAAATCGTTAAAGAGACCCCGAATCTTTCAAAGCCTGCTTCATCCCCGCCCAACTAATCCGCGAGCACTGTTCCGGCGTTCCTCCGCCAGTCCAATGCGTTTCAAGGCTGACTGAATCGCGATAGCCACTCAGTTTCAACACTCGGAACTGCGCCGTCCAATCGATAAGTCCTCTGCCGACTTCCGACCACTCAATCTTGCCCGGCGCGTTCTGCACGGCATTCTTCGCGTGGCAATGGTGGATGCGATTCTTAGGCAGAGCCTGCCAGCCGCCGGGATAGGCATCAAGTTCGCCGCGCATCACGGCATTCGCCGGATCCCAGTTGAGCGCCAGATACGGCGACTGAATCGCATTCATGGTGCGCGCGGCCTCGCGGCCTGTTGCTGTGTTGCAAGCAAATTCGTTTTCCAGAACCAGCAGCACTCCCGCGCGCCCCGCAACCTCCGCCGCCGTTCGCAGTTTCTCATCGATCGCCGAGCGATACGGAGCAACTTCGTCTAGCCGCCAGAAGTCGAAGCAGCGAACTCGATCAGTCTGGAACTGCTTTGCCAGCGCAATCGCGCGCTCCAGAATTTCATCCTGCTGCTTGAAAGTAGTCTCCGCTGCGCCGTGCATATCGCCCTTGGCGCCATAAGGCGACCGAGGCGCGCCCGGCCAATCGGTCTTGAAGAGCGGACTGGCAATGTCGGTAACGCGCAGGTTGTACTTGACTAGAATCTTGCGCGCTTCATCGATCTCGGCCGCGCTCAACTCCATCACATTCTTGCCCCACATGGAGCGGAGTTCGATCCATCCCATTCCAAAATCCCGCGCGGCTACGGAACAGGCGTGATCGAAGTCCTGTGAGATTTCATCGTTGATAACCGCAATCCGGAATGGAGAATGCGGTATCTGAGAAGCGCCAAGCCGCGGACGAGTCGCGCAGGCTGCGGCAATCCCGCCTGCCGCCAAAAGAAAACTGCGTCGCGAAGAGCCTTCCATGTTGCTCCTTTCGCTTGCCGGGCCGCACACCATCAACTGAAGTTGCGAAAATGATTATAGAGCGCCAGATGCGCTCTGCGCGGAGACCGGCCTGCACCCGGCAAACCTTTCCATTCGCTGTCAGTATACTGGTGATACTCCTGCTTTCCGTGCAGTTTCGGCTCTGCATGAGATCTCGCCATGGAATCGTTCTTTTTCCGCTATCGGAATTTGCTGGTGCTGCTGGCCCTCCTGTTGGCGCAGATCATCGGGCTGGCCGTGCAGGTGCGCCGCACTGACAGCGGGCGAAACGTGCTGGACCCGCCCGATGGCGCTGGCGTGCGGCTGATCCGTTTTTGGGCAGATGGGCTTCTGACGCCGCCTGAGCAACTGGTTCACGGATCGAAGCTCGGCTTGCTGAGCCTCTGGCAGAACTACCTCGACCTGCGCCACACCCGTGAGCAGAATCTGGATTTACAGAAGACCATCGACCGCATGAGGCTGGAGCAGGCCTCGCTTCTCGAAGACGCTCGCCAGGGTGAGCGCCTACAAGCGCTCAACGATTTCCAGCAGAAATACATCTACAAAACCCTCGCCGCGCAGGCCATCGGCTCCAGCGGAAGCGATCAGTCACGCGTCTTCTACATCGACAAGGGAGCGAACTACGGGCTGACGCCGGATATGGCCGTCATCACCGCCGATGGCATCGTCGGCAAGGTGCGCGAGGTCTTTCCCCGCTCGGCCCAGGTGCTGGCTATCAACGACCAGACAAGCGGAGCAGGTGTGATTCTGGAAACGACCCGAACTCGCGGCATCCTGCGCGGAAGCGCCGCCGGCCGCCCGCAAATTGTAGGCATTCTGGCCGACCAGCGAATTCAGCCTGGCGAGAAAGTGCTTACCGCCGGGGGTGACCAGATCTTTCCCCGCGGTTTGCCCGTTGGGGTTGTCGAGAAGGTTGTGCCTGATCCCGAGCGCGACTCCTTTATCAACGTGATCGTAAAGCCGGCGGCCCACATCGACCGGCTCGACGAAGTGCTGGTGATCACCTCCACCGAGCCGCGCTTCCCCGCTGACCAGTTGCAGGATATGGCTACCAGCGAGCAGTTGAAGGGTGCCGACGCCGCAGCCATCAAGGAGCAGCGCAAAGCTTCAGATATCATGGCGGAGCGCCTGCCGGGGCTCAGCGATCCCAATGCTCCGGCACCGGCTCCAAATCCAGCTTCAGGGGCAGCGCCGGCGTCTGGCCCACCGGCCCAATCCGGACAGACTCCGCTCCCGCCCACCCCAGCTCCCAAGCTTTTGCCCGCGATGCATCCTGACCGGTTTACTCCAGGGGCAGCCGATTCATCAGCGCAGAAAAATGAAATCCCTCCGACGGCCAATCAAGAAGAGAAGCCTGCGCCCAACCCCGCATCGAAGCCTGTCACCCCCAAGAGGAATCAGTAGCCATGGCCGTATTGGGCGCAAGTCACAGCCGCGATCTGGGTATCCGCCATTATCCGCTGCTGGTTTATGTCATGACGCCGCTGGTGGCGCTCGTCTTGCAAGCCTGGCTGCCGCGCTTGCTGATGGGCTATGTCTGGTTTGACTTGCCTCTTATCGTCACCATCTATTTCGCCCTCGTTCGCCGCGATCCCGTTCAAGGGACTCTGATGGGCATGGGGCTGGGTCTTTTCGAAGATGCCCTGACCCATCACCCCATCGGCATCAACGGCGTCGCCAAAACAGTGGCCGGCTTTCTGGCCGGTTCCATGGGCATTCGCATTGACGTGGAAAACCAAACCATTCGCGTGATTCTCACCTTTCTCCTTTCGATCCTGTCCAGTGCAATCTATATCTTTGTCTACCGCATCCTGCTCGGCCTGGACCTCCAATGGAACTGGTTTTCCGATTTGATGAAAGCAGTCGTGAACTCGCTGATCGCAGCGGCGCTCTTTCCGCTTCTTGACCGTGTGCAGATAAGGGATTGATCCAATAGCGCAAGTCAAAGCAGGCTGGAAGATCGCCTGTCCATTTTCAGCCTCATGAAATACTAATTGCAGTTCTTTGCACCGCGAAGAGAATCCGGCAATCGCTCAATCAGGAGGGACTCATCATGCCGCGCGAGATCTTGTGGACCGACGCTGAAGAGATCGGCATTCAATTGCAGGAGAAATTCCCGGAGCTGGATCCACTGACGGTACGCTTCACCGATCTGCACCGCTATGTGATCGAGTTGGAGGGCTTTGCGGATGACCCGGCAAAATCGAACGAGCCGCGCCTGGAGGCGATTCAGATGGCTTGGCATGAGGAGTTTGTGGACGCGCAGGGGTAGTTTAGCCCAACGTGAATCCAGCCAGTCCAGCGGCCTCATTCAGCCGCTGGTCAAAGCTCAGGAAGACTCTTCCTTGGGGTTTGCCTTCGCACCATTCCAGCGCCGCTGCAAGCTGCAAGGCATCCGCGGCGCACAACGGGTAAAGTTCAAGCAATACTCGCGCGTCGCGTTCCACTTTGGCAGACGGTTTCACGACCTGCCATAGATTTGCATGACCTTCGGCTTGCAACTGAGCTTGCGCGTAAAGGCTGTCGGCAATCTCCTGCCGCCGCAGTAGGCGGGCCAAGGCGCTGGTGATTTCAACATGAGTCGCCCACCATACTACCTTGAGATATTTGCTTTCAAAAACGAGAGCTTGTGGCGTGGAGTTTTGCTTCACGCAGAGTGGAACCAACACACTGGCATCCCAAAATGCTATGGGCTTTAGCACCGGTCCTCACGCTCCTCTTCCCAAATCTGGTCCATCACTTCCTGAGAGATGACCCGATCACCGGCGGGAACTGGCAAGAAGCCAGCCATGTTTTGCGGGTCGCGAGGAGCGGCGACGATGCCTTTGGCGATAAGCCGTCGCATCCGCGCATCCTCATCCTCCACTACTCCCGGAGCAACCAGCCGGGCAACGGGAGTGTTCCGGTCAAAGATCAGCACTTCCTCGCCGTTCTTGACAAATTGGATATGTGCGCTGAGTTTGGCCTTCAGTTCGCTGATCTTGGCAGTCCGCATAGCCTCATTGTAGCGCAACGTGACCTACTGGGTCATGTTTATGTACACCTGCCCGTTCATCTCTCCTCGAACTCCTCCCGCTCACTCCACCCAAATGCCCCTTCAAAATGGACGAACTCGTTTTCCTTGCCCGGCACAAGGTAGACGCTCAGCACGTCAAAGCGCACCGGCGGAGCAGTCTGCTGCGGCAACTGGCGGATATACCGCCGAGCCAGGCGGCGCAGTACATCCCGCTTGTGCCAATCGACGGCGATCTCGGCCGGAGAAGCGTCGTGCGCAGTGCGCGTCTTCACCTCGACAAAGCAAAGAATCGGCCCCTGCCACGCAATCAGATCTACATCGCCGGGTACATCGCCCGGCGACCAACGCCGCGCCACCACGATATAACCCTTGCGACGCAGGTAAAAAAGCGCCGCCGTCTCTCCATCGATGCCGGTGACCAGGTGGGCGGGCAGTCCTCCCTCACGCCCCCGGCGGCGTGTCAGCCGGGTCAAGCCAGCCAGCAGTCGCTCCTCGCAATCGATCCGTTTCCGCTCCAACCACCCCATGGCTACTCATTCTCAACTGCTTCAAAGAAAGAGGCAAATCCGCGCCAGATCCGCTGCTCATTCAATCCCTGGATGCGACGCCTCAGTTTAGGGCTCGTTCAAAGTGGAACGCCTCAGTTCGCATCCGGGAAGCTTGGTTTTTGCGGGTAGATTGTTCTGCTTCCGCAGCCTCAGAGTGTGATGAAATGGGCAAGAGTCAAGAGTTCGAGAGGAAGAAACAGTCATGGCACACGGCTTGCTCGGCGGTCTGTTTTCACAGCGCGGCACACAGGATTTACCCGCTTCAATGGGAATTGGCGCCCTTCCGGTGATTCAATCCGAGCCGGAGGTCAATCGCAACTTCGAGTACGCGCTGGACGCGCTCTCCTGCAACGCGATGTTCTGCGACCGGGAACTGATCCTGCGCTATCTCAACCGCGCCTCGCGCAAGACGCTGCTCACCTTGCAGCAGTATCTGCCGGTGCCGGTGGACCAGATTGTGGGCAAGTCAATCCACGTCTTTCACAAATCTCCGCCGAATATCGAAAAGATTCTTGGCGCAAAGCAGCACAATGGCTTGCATCACCTGCCCCACAAAGCAACGATTCCACTGGGTCCGCTCAAGCTCGATCTGGAGATTGAGCCGATGATCGACGAACGCGGCAATTTTCTCGGCGCATGCGTAGTTTGGGGCGTCAGCACCCAGCAGGCAATCAACGCTCTGCGGGCCGCCCAGGAGGCGCAGCGCGCTGACATTTCCAGCTTGAACGGCAATCTGCAGATGGTCGCGACAGCCACGCACGAGATCGAATCCAGCATTGCCGAGATTGCCAAAAACGCGTCAAACGTCGCGCAGGCTTCCGAAAAATCGCGCACCGCCAGTGCCCAGACCAAGACGGCCATCGAGAGCCTGCGGACCTCGAGCAGCGGCGTCGCCAAGGTGGCCGAGCTGATTGCATCCATCGCTACCCAAACCAGCGTACTGGCGCTCAATGCCAACATTGAGGCAGCTCGAGCCGGGGTGCATGGCAAAGGTTTTGCCGTCGTGGCCAGCGAGGTCAGAAAGCTCGCCGAGCAGACCGCCTCGGCCACGGCTGAGATTCAGGCCAAGGTCACCGCTATCGGCGTCGATGTAGCCACCGCCATGGGCGCCATCGGCCAGATTACAACCCAAACCGAAGAACTCTCCGGGCTTTCACATCAGATGGCTGCCGCGGCTGAAGAGCAGCATCTGGCCACGCAAGAGATGGCGCAGAACCTCGAACGCGCCGCGCATCGCACCTCTGAAATTGCAAACATGAACATTGAAGAGAAAGCGCTGTAACCGAGACGACAAAAGGGACAGGCTATCGCAGTAAAGGGGATGGGGTTGAAAGGCAGGGACCAAACCAGGTTCCCAGTCTTCCAGCCCCGATTTTTCTCGACACACTTCCGCGCTCTGCTACTCTACCGCAAAGGAGTCCGCGCAATGAACATCACTTCCCCCTTTGTAGTTGTTCCCATCATCGTTCTGGTCTTCGCCATCGGCATCTTCTTTGTCGCCACCACCAAGGAAGACGGCTCCTCGGCGGATTAATCCACGAACTCTCCCTTAAATCTCCCGTCCAATGAAGAAGAGCCGCCACGCTTTCGCGCAACGGCCCTGTCTTGAACAAATCGAAAATTTTGCCGGACTCTACGGCTTCTTCTCGTCTTTCTTATCCTTTTTGTCTTGCTGTTGCTTACCGGCTGGCGGAGTCGCCGGCTTGGCAGCGGGTGGCGTTGCGGGCTTGGCTGCCGGCTCCACAGCCGGTTTTGCGCTTGGTAAAGCCGCCGGCGGAGGGGTTGGCTTGGCGCTTGGCGGCGTAACGGGTCTCCCGTTCAGAGGTACAACCGGCCCTGCGTTTGGCGGCGCCGAAGGCCTTCCGTTAGGCGGCGTTACTGGTACCGTACTTGGCGGTGCTGCCGGTTTTGTGTATGGAGTCGCCGCTGGCGGGGGAGTCGGCTTTGCATTTAAATCCGCCGGCGATCTTCCACCTGGCTTCTGTCCAGACGCGGGTGCAACTGGCCCTTTGGTGCCCGGAGGCGGCGCGACCACGGCATGTCCAGGCAGCGCCTTGACCGGCGGAGCAGCCTTCACTGGAGGCTCCACGGCCTGCGCCCCCGGCTTGGTTGAGACCAGCTTGCCGGTTTCGTTAATCAGCACCGGGCGCTGGCTGCTCACCCGCACCGGGCGCAGCGGCGGATGCCCGGCAAATGGATGCGGGTTAGCCTCAACTTCGGGCCGCTCCAGCACCTGTACGTGATCGAGCTGGTGTACATCCACCGCCACTGCGGCTCCATGCGCTGAGCGGCCTGCCGCAAAGTCCTCATGCCGCATCGCAGAAACGCCGACTGTGCGGTTCACGTACGTGACATTGACAACGTTGATGTTCACGTAAGTCGTCTGCACATGCACACGCTGGCTCTCGCCCATGTTCGATCGGTTGATCTCATCGATATAGCGCGGACTGGTGTGATACCAGGGTCTGTATACCTCGCCGGGGCCCAGCGGGAACCAGACCGAGACGCCCGCTCCGCCCACATGAATACCGCCCGCAAAGACCACCAGTGCGGGAGACCACACCGGATGCGCTGCCGGAGGTCCAGGAACCCATCCCCAGCGTCCCTCGTAAGAAACCCAGCGGCCGTAATGGAAGGGCGCGTACCCCCACGACTCATCCTCCACCCACACCGAGCCCCAAGGCGCGTGATTTACCCAGTGGCCGTAGCGGTACGGAGCCCAGCCGGCTGGAACGTTGTTCGGAAACCAGATCGCGCCGTATTCCGTGCCCGGCCGCCAGCTCCCATTCGCCTCCAATTCATAAGCGCCTGGAATCTCAGGGCTCACATAGGTGTAAGAGGCAGCGTTGGCAATCTGCTGATCGCGGCTGTTGCTCCACCTGTCCAGCGCGTCCCAGTCTGCCGGCTGCAGCCACTGCGGAGTGACAGGGTTTGAGCCAGCTAGCTCCAGCGCCTGCCCTTGGCCAATCACTTGCCCATATCCGCCCGCGCCAGAGACAAAGACCGGGCTCGCAAAGTCGGTAACGATCGCCGCGCCCTGATCCGGCAGCGCATCCACGCGGAAATCGCTTGGCTTGGAAACGCTGGCGCTTCCGTTGGGCGTATTCACGTGCAGTACTTGGCCATCCCATAGGCTAGCGCAATGGACGTGAACCGAACCCTGCGCGACGCCAAACCAGATCCCAATCGGCAAAATGTTGGCCAAGCTCACATCCGAATTCGGTCCGATGCGTACGAAGGTCTGGCCCACCTGAATTTCGGCCCGGCCATCTGTGTCCGTGAAGATGCGGTCGCCCGGTCCCAGCGGAAAATTCGCCTGGGCCTGGCCCCAGTCGTCGCTGTCCGGCAGTTGGATCGACACCGTGCCGGAGACAGACGAAATCCGCCCTGCCTGAGCCGGCGGATCGTCCTGAGAGTGCAAGGGTGCGCTAGCAATCGTCAGAAATGCAGCGGCGGCCATCCATGCGCACAGCCTCCGCGCGGAAGCAAAAGCAATAATCTGCATACAAAATTCCTTTCGTTGGGCGCTCAGAACCTTCCATCCCGGTATATCCCACTGCTCCGGGGAAGGCGGGAGAACTGGCGCGTTGTGGGTATCCCCTGCACTCGCCACCGGCGCAAACCGCCGCGCCGGCATCTGCAAGGGCCGTCATGCTGGATATTAACCCGTTTCGGCCAGAAAAGTGGTACAAACCTCCACAGCGCTCCTCAAATTATCAGGAACCATTCCAAGGCTAGTGGCGTATAACGGGGCTAGAGGGCGATTTCCATGACGGAAAACAGAGCGTGCAATCGTACGGGAATAGTGGCGGCAGTGGCCGTGGGTCTGCTTTTGGCAGCGGCAATGGCCGGATGCAGAGTCCAGGTAGACAAGGGCGCCAACGGCGATGACAAGAACGTCAAGGTGGATACACCCTTTGGCGGCCTGCACGTCAATACCGACCAGACAACCGCGTCGGACTTGGGATTGCCGGCCTATCCCGGCGCGCAGACCGTCCGCGACAACGACAACCACAAGTCGGCCGACGTGCATCTCGGCTTTGGCGAGTGGGAGTTGCGAGTCAGGGCCGTCTCCTATGAGACGCCGGATTCCGAGCAGAAGGTCACCGATTTCTATAAAAGGGCTTTGCAACGCTACGGCAACGTGATCTCCTGCCGCAACGACGCCCCAGTCGGCTCACCCACCGCAACCACCGAGGGCCTCACCTGCGCCGATAGCGGCAGTAGTTCCAATGTCAAGATCGATCACAGCGACTACGGAACCAGCAAGGACAGCCTCGAACTGAAGGCCGGCTCCAAGCGCCACCAGCACATTGTGGGCTTTGAGACTCCCAAGAACGGCAAGACCCAGTTCGCCCTGGTTGCCCTGGATCTGCCCGCCGACTCTGACTCAAGCTCCGGAAAGAGCGACTAGCGCTTGGTATAAATTAAGTCGCAGCAGACACAACAAACCCCGTCCGCCCTGGACGGGGTTCGCGTCAACTCTTATTCCTGCTCCTAAACTCAACCGGAACTTGCATCCAGTGAGCCCAGCGGCATTACGCCTTGGCGATCTTGCCGTCCTTGATGCAACCGGTGCAGACCCTGATCCGCTTGGCGTGGCCGTTGACCAGCGCCTTGACGGCCTGTAGATTGACGCTCCAGCGACGCCGTGTGACGTTGTGGGCGTGTGAGATGTTATTGCCGAACTGCGGACCTTTCCCGCAGATGTCGCATACCTGTGCCATGACTTTGCTCCAGACTTTGGTGATTCGCGGCGCTGCCACAAGCACTCTTGCGCTTCGTTTGGCATTGCGCGTAACGGCGCTCATCCAACCGGGCAAAGAAGACACATTTCCCCGGCAGCTTGCCGAATCTTTATTATACCCCGAACCCTTCCCCTGGCCAACTTTTGTGTCCAACTTTGACAATCAGCGCCTCGGTTCCGGGACCAGGCAACTCATTCCTCCCGCAACCGATACTTCCTTAGCCTGCCAATCAGCGAAGCCGGCCCGCTGACGTTCAGCCGAACCAGATTGCCTTCGTACTCGCGCCTATGCACCACCATCCCCGCTTCAATCGCCGCCAGCACCGCGCCCTCCTGCTGCGGGACGCGCAACTCCGCGTCGAGCAGCGGGTCGGTGTGCAGTGCGCGGTCGATGGCCGCGAGCAGCGCCTCCATCCCTTCGCCGGTGCGCGCCGAGAGAGCCACTTCGCCAGAGTTCTTGCAGCGCTCCAGCAGCCCCAGGCGCTCGTGCTCATCGAGCAAATCGATCTTGTTCAGCACCTCAATGCGCGGCTTGCCGAGTGATTCCAACTCGCCGAGCACCTTTTCGACCTGCGTCTTCTGCTCTTCGCCGTAGGTCGAAGCCGCGTCGCGAATGTGCAGCAGCACTTCGGCCTGCACCACCTCTTCCAGCGTCGCGCGGAAGCTAGTGACCAGCGTGTGCGGCAGATTGCGGATGAAGCCGACCGTGTCAGACAGCAGCACCCGGCGGCGGCTCGGCAGGTCGATTACGCGCAACTTCGGATCCAGCGTGGCAAACATCTTGGACGACTGCAAGACCTGCGCGCCGGTCAGTTGGTTGAAGAGCGTACTTTTGCCCGCGTTGGTGTAGCCGACCAGAGCGACGGTGGGTACAGGAACCGCCTCGCGGCGCTGGCGCTGCTGCTTGCGCACGCGGCGGACGGAGTCAAGTTCCTCTTTCAGATGGTCGATGCGCCGCTTGATCTGGCGGCGATCGGTTTCGAGCTTGGTTTCGCCGGGGCCGCGGGTGCCAATGCCGCCGCCTAACTGCGACATCGATTTGCCCTTGCCGGCCAAGCGCGGCAGCATGTACTCAAGCTGCGCCAATTCCACCTGCAACTGCCCCTCGCGCGTTCGTGCATGGCGGGCAAAGATGTCCAGAATCAGTTGCGTCCGGTCCAGCACGCGGCAGGGCAGCGCGGCCTCCAGGTTGCGCAGTTGAGTGGGGCCCAGATCGTGGTCGAAGAGCACCAGATCCGCTTTGACTGAAGCGGCAACGCCGGCAATCTCTTCCACCTTGCCCGCGCCAATCAGCGTCGCCGGATCGGGATGCGCGCGACGCTGCAAGACCTCCGCCGCCACCACCGCCCCCGCGCTTAACGCCAGTTCGCGGAACTCGGCCATGGATTCTTCGGCGTCCAGTTCGGTGGAGAAACTGCCCTGCGTAGCTTTGAGCAAAGTCAGGCTTAGTTCAGTTTGCCCAGAGAGATCGCCAGCCTCTGGAGCCAGAGGATCGAGTGCTGGCTGTGAGGCATTGATGGCCGCTAGACGCGCGCCCGCCTGAGCCGCATGGCGGGCCTTGGAGCGCTGACCGAAATCTACCCCCACCAAGACCGCTCGTTCCGGGCTCTCTTTTCTCCGAAGGAGTACTGCGGCGGAAGACCCCGGCACTTCGCCGATGCCGTCGCTTCTGCCCTGATCGCGAGCCAAATCTGACCGCTTCCCGCCGGCTATCGCAAATCCCCAGCGCTGGACGGCACCGGGACAGGGGCCAGGCCAATTCCTGTGCTTCCCACCGGACGGTGCTCGGTATGCAGCACGGCACGGTTGCTCACCACGGTTGAGATCGCATGTTTGAAGATCAACTGCTCTTGGCTATTGTTCTCCAAGAGAACGGAATACTTGTCAAAGGAACGTATCTTTCCAGTCAGCTTGACGCCGCTGACCAGATAGACCGTAATGGGTGTTTTGTCTTTGCGGACCGTATTCAGAAACGTGTCCTGTATATTTTGTGCCGGCTTGTTCTCCATTTGCCGATCTCCTGCCTTCAACTGGGGGGGTTGGACGCAACGGGATAGAGCGTCTTGATGCAAGTCACCGGGCGCGGCACCGGAAGCCCCGGAACCGCCGATTCCCGCAACGGCTTAAAAGTCAAGCCGAAATGATTATACCTATGATTTCATTGTTGGGTACTAGTGTCCAGAAAAAATTAGGACACCGACAAAACGGACACAGACGAGAGCGCGTTTAGTCTATCTATCGGCCTGCGTTCGAGTTAGGCTACGGCTGATACGTGACTATTGTCTACACGACGAAAGTAACCTATGCTGTTGACTGATGAGTAACTGGTGTCCGGGTGGACACCAGGCGGGCTTTGTTGCGGCCCGCAGGCCGCACCCGCAAGGGCGGGCTCTCACTTCGCAACCGCTACCCTGCCGGTGGAACGGGGACCATTCAACATGCCTTCGATTTCCGGATCATGCCGGGGCGGTGTCAAGGTGGAGATTTCCATAGCCCGGTACTTTCGGGTGGGCAGCGTGTGCGCAGACCTGTGGGGCGGATGCGTGGGAACCCGACCTGTAGCGGCGGGGCGGCGGGCGGCGCGCGGCACCGAACCCAGACCCGGCACCGAGCGGGCTGGCGCGCCGCCCGCCGACACGACGCTTTAGAGGACGCGTGGACCCGCACAGGTGCCCTCTGGTCTGCGTATATGCTGCCCGCCCGTCTCTCTATCGGGCTGTGGAAATACTACCTTTACACCGCCCTTACACTGGCTCTTCGATGGCATGATGAATGGTCCCCGTTCTGTCACCACACTCCACCCGCCTCTTGATCCGACACGACCCTACTTTTCGATTACGCCTGCCGGTGAGAACGCCGGACTGATGCGCTTGGGACGCGGCGAGAATGCCAGCCCGGCGAACACAGATGCAGGTGGTTCGCGCCGGGGGGGTTTAAGGGGGGGGATTTCCGCCCCCCCCTTACGAGTGCCGTTAGATCAGCGCCCTACGATCCCCCGCATGTTGCACTGCTCTAAGGCGCTCACCGCAGCGGACTAGCGCCGCCCCCGATCCTGTGCCAGCCGTTCGACGATCTGTTTTTCGGCGCGGGTGGTTTTCAGCCTGCCTTTCAAGCACGGCCACAATGTTTGCGGCCTTACAGCCGCAGGTGTGGCCGTGCGCCGCCGCCCGCGAGGACTGCCTAAAAGCACAAAGGCAGCGGGCGGCGAACTGACGGCCTTGCTCTTTCGCGATCCCCACCGGCAGGTGTAAGGCCGGGCCGACAGGCCGGGCCGCTGCTCTTGGCTTTCCGGGTGAGGCCGCAGGCCGAACATGCCGAGCCTCACCGGCAGGTGTAAGGCCTGGCCGACAGGCCGGGCCGCTGCTCTTAAGGTTCCTTCGCCACGACGGCCGGGCCGACTTCAGTCCTTCGCAGGGCGATGAGCGCGGCCACGAGCTCCGCAATGTCTTTGCCGTTGCGTTCAGCGTCGCCGACCTGGCGCGCGAGGGCAGCGAACTGGGTTGCCTTGCGGGCGCTGTCCTGCTCCTGGCGGCGCAGGATGGTCGCCTCCTTGCGTTCCTGCGATGTATCGAGGCCCTGGGCTGTCCGGTCTGCTATGGCGCGGCCCAGCAAGGCGAAGCGCACATCCTTGGCGATCTTCGTAGACTCTTCCAAATTGTTCATGTTTTCACCAGTACGAGGAGGGGGGTGGGGGGGTTGCTGGCCCTTTTTGCCTTTCTGCATTACAGCAGGTCAAGCCTGTGCAGAATTTGAGTCAGCCTATGCCGGGCTTCAGGAATCAAGTAGCCGACTTTGCGGACGCTGCAAGCGAGAGATTGAGCAATCAGGTGCTGGTCTAGGCCGTCGCGGTAACAGAGCACCAGGGCGACATGCTGCTGTGCCGTGAGTTCGTTCAATGCCCGCTCAAAGTCGATGGCATGGACTACAGCCGCATCGAATTGCGTTGCCTTGCGTTGCTTCCAGCCTTCGCTTTTATAGCTGCCAGTCCGGCCAGCCTTCAACGACTGACGGTCACGCGCCCAGCGGCGCAGGTGCGCCACGGTCAGCGACTCATCATAGTGAGTTATCAGTTCCATCCGCTTCACTCCATTCCGGCTCAGCCGCGAGGCGTTCCCCCGCCGATGAACGCCGCGCGACCGGCTCAGGGTTAATCAACCACGCCGCTGCCTCAGGCGCGGAGACCGACGCCTTATCAGGCTTTTTATTGGCGAGTGCTTCTGATGGATTCACAGCAGAAGAGTACCACCTGTTGTGGTGCCGCGCAAGCGGCACCACAAGGGATGGTATGCAGACGGGAAAGGTAATGCGGAATGAGGCAGTGTTACTTTGTTGGGCAGGCCGCGAGTACGCGGCTTGCAATTGCGCGGGCTTCTTCCCACATTTCTGCCGCATCGGTGTATGTGCATAAATCCCACATTTCCTCTGCCGCGTGGTGAAGGATCCGCGCCAAGCGGGCAGCCGGAACCGGCTGCCGCACGAGCGGGCCTTGCTCTTCCGTTACGCCCTGCAAGCCGGGCGCGGTGGTTTCAAAAGTGCTTGCCGACATAGGTTTTCTCCGGTATGACTATCAGCGGATGGAGTGGTGTCTGGAGACAGGAGAGGCAACAGAACGGGCCGAACTCAGGGTGTACCCGGTGCCCCCTACCGCAGGTTGGACAGTTCAAGATAATGATTTTTTCCTTGGCTGGCCGAAGTTTCAGGGCACGGGGGTGGGGGGGTGGGCTCATTTTTTTCCTTTCTGGTTGTGAACTGTGAGTGCAACCTGTGCAGCGTAAAGTAGTTGTGACCCGTCACGACCGTCGAAAACTTCCAGTTGAATGCCCTGCGCGATGCAGGCAATGGCGGCTTTTATGGCTGGTATTCCGTCCATCTTTGGCATTGCCAGCTTGTACGCAACGCTGGCCATGCGGAGGCCTTTGGTCGCCGCGAGGCCCTTTTCCTGTGCGACGGCAAAGGCACAGGCCCATGCTTCTTTGCATTCCACCAGGGCGCGGTCCGTACGGTTGGTACGGTCACGCGGCATGGCCGATGCTTGCAGGTCGATAAGTCGTGAGAACGTGACAAGGTTGTGGTTCATATTGCGGGCTCCCCTTTCTTTGAGTACGTTTGGCGGGCATGGTGGCGTGTCCGA
>Ga0181520_10002726_pt1 | contig 32201 bp, 27 predicted proteins | sample PEATcosm2014_Bin_29_FD_132451 | JGI IMG/M metagenome (GOLD analysis project Ga0181520, IMG submission 132451) | Peatland microbial communities from MTU Mesocosm Facility, Houghton, MI, USA - PEATcosm2014_Bin02_30_metaG | ecosystem: Environmental > Terrestrial > Soil > Wetlands > Peat | place...
ATTTCCAGCTTCGCCGAAGTTCACTCCGGTCCTTCAAACCTGATCCGAAATGCCAGCACCCGAAGGTCGGTTTTGAGCCTGCCGGAAAGGACAACTATCGCTCAACTTCGGAATTCAGGCTAAGACCTCGGGAGCGCGCGTTTCAACTACAAGCCGCCTCGAAGGTCTTCCGGCCGCGCCACACGGAATACTCAAGAACACCCACTTGTACCGCCGCAATTGCCGCATTTGTAGCAGCTTCCGTTGCGCGTCATGATCGAGCCGCACTCGGCGCAAAGGGGCGCGTCGGTGGGCACCGGGTCGAACACCAGCTCCTGCTGCGGGCTGGGTTCGGTAGGGCGTAAAGCCGTCGTCTCGCCGGCTTCGGTGATGGCGTACTCCGGTCCCAGGAACTTGGCGCCCAACCAGCGGAAAATGTAATCCATGATGGATTTGGCATACGGAATCTGCTGGTTGCCGGTCCACCCACTGGGCTCGAAGCGGACGTGCGCAAACTTGTCCACCAGGAATTTCAGCGGCACGCCATACTGCAGGCTGAAGCTCACGGCCGTGGCGAAGGCGTCCACCAGTCCTGAGATGGTCGAGCCTTCCTTGGCCATGGTGATGAAAATCTCGCCCGGCGTGCCATCGTCGTACATCCCCACCGTGATGTAGCCTTCGTGGCCGCCGATCGAGAACTTGTGGGTAATCGACTGTCGCTCGTCCGGAAGCTTGCGGCGCGCCGGCCGCAGAACCGCCTTCTCGGGTGCCGCGGCGGGCGCCCCGGGAGCCTTCTTCGCGTTAGTGCCCGATCCCGAGCTGAGCGGCTGTACACTCTTGGAGTTGTCGCGGTAAATAGCCACCGCCTTCAGCCCGAGCTTCCAGCTTTCCACGTACGCGTTCAGGATGTCCTCGGCCGTGGATTCCTCCGGCATATTGATGGTCTTCGAGATGGCGCCCGAGATAAAAGGCTGCACCGCGGCCATCATGCGCACGTGCCCCATGTAATGGATGGAGCGGGTGCCGTTCTGCGGCCGGAAGCTGCAATCGAAGACCGCCAGGTGCTCGGGTTTGAGATGCGGGGCCCCTTCGATGGTCCCGGTGGCGTCGATGTGCGCCACGATGTTCTCCACCTGGACCGGCGTATACCCCAGCTTGATGAGCGCCTGCGGCACGGTGTTGTTGACGATCTTGATCACGCCGCCGCCCACCAGCTTCTTGTACTTGATGAGGGCGAGATCCGGCTCCACGCCGGTGGTGTCGCAATCCATCATGAATCCGATGGTTCCGGTGGGCGCGATAACGGTCACCTGGGCGTTGCGGAATCCATGGCGGCGGCCGGATTCATAAGCGTCCTGCCAGCACTGCTGGGCGCCCTGGAAGAGGGCCGCGGGGACGTTCTGGCGGCGAATGCGGGCGGCCGCGTCGCGATGCATGCGGATGACTTCGAGGAACGGCTCGTCATTGGGCGGGTAACCCTCGAACGTCCCCATGGCGGCGGCCACACGCGAACTGGTCAGGTAAGCCTGCCCGCACATCACCGCGGCGATGGCGCCGGCGTAGTCGCCCCCCTGCTGGCTGTCGTAGGGGATCCCCAGCGCCATCAGCAAGGCCCCCAGGTTGGCGAATCCCAAACCCAGCGGCCGGAAAGCGTGCGAGTTCTCGCAGATCTTCTGGGTGGGGTAGCTGGCGTTATCGACGATGATCTCCTGGGCCAGGATGAGGGTATCGACGGCATGGCGGAAGCCCTCCACGTCGAACTGGCCATCCGCGCCCACGAACTTCATCAGGTTCAGGGAAGAGAGGTTGCAGGCCGAGTCGTCCAGGAACATGTACTCGGAACAGGGATTCGAAGCGTTGATGCGCGCGGTATTGCGGCAGGGGTGCCAGCGGTTCACGGTGGTATCGAACTGCATACCGGGGTCGCCGCACTGGTGGGTGGCCTCGGCGATCTGGCGCATGAGATCCCGCGCCTTATACTGCTTGACGGGCTGGCCGGTGGTCACGGACTTGGTCCACCACTCGGCGTCGCGGGTCACGGCCTCCATGAAGTCGTCGGTGGCGCGCACGGAGTTGTTGGCATTCTGAAAGAAGATCGAGCTGTAGGCTTCGCCGTCGAGCGAGGCATCGTAGCCGGCTTCCACAAGCGTGTGAGCCTTCTTCTCTTCCTTGGCCTTAGCCCAGATGAACTTCTCGACATCGGGGTGATCCATGTTCAGGATCACCATCTTAGCCGCGCGGCGCGTTTTGCCGCCGGACTTGATCACGCCCGCGAAGGCGTCGAATCCCTTCATGAAGGAGAGCGGCCCGGAGGCTCGCCCGCCGCCCGAGAGCACGGCCTCCTCCTCGCGTATGGGAGAGAGGTTGGAACCGGTGCCGGAGCCCCACTTGAAGAGCATGCCTTCGGTTTTGGCCAGGTCGAGGATGGATTCGAGCGAGTCCTTTACTGAGACGATGAAGCAGGCCGAGCACTGCGGCCGCATGACGCCCGATTCCAGCTTGGTGACGCGCCCTTCCTGCTGGTCGAAGATCCAACCGTAGCCGCGGGTCTCTTTCACGCCCACGTTGAACCACACCGGGGAGTTGAAACAGGCCTTCTGCGAGAGCATCAGGTGGGCCAGCTCGAAGCGGAAATTCTCGGCATCCTGGTCGGTTGCGAAGTAGCCATCCTTCTTCCCCCAACCGGAGATGGTGTTGACTACGCGTTCCACCAGTTGCGCTACGCTATGTTCGCGATCCGGCGACCCAGGCTTGCCGTAGAAGTACTTGCTGGCCACGATGTTGGTGGCCGTCTGCGACCAATCCACGGGGACTTCCACATCGCGCTGCTCGAAGATCACCGAGCCCTTATCGTTGCCGATCGACGCGGTGCGGGTCTCCCAACGCACCTCGTCATAGGGGGTTCTCCCGCCTTCGAGCCGTGCGGTGAAGTACCGAGAAAAAGAGATGCCGGATTTTGACCGGCTGGTCTCTCTGGATTCAGAAATTTCAGATTTCATTGTGAGATCGACGGAAAGCTGTCCCATGTTCTCCTCCGTTACGCCCTCTCCCCGAGAAAAAGACGCCTCCGTAATCTTGCCCCAACATCTAGTATAACGTCAAGAACTTTATCTATATGGAGTGTGTTACGGTTACCAGCATTACCACAATCCTAGTACCTTCCACCACAGACCTCCCAGGCCCAGCCAGATGGCCACATTCAGCAGGGAAATCACGAAACCCAGTTTCCACCATGTGGACTGGCTGACGTATCCGGCGCCAAAAAAGACCGGTGCGGCGCCCGTGCCGTAGTGCGTCATGCCGGCATTGAGGCTTGAAAAATACCCCAGCGCCAAAGCGGCGACCAGGGGCGGGCATCCGCCCAGCACGAGCGCTCCCAGGAAGGCCTGATACAAGGCCGTGGCTTGTGCGGTCATGCTGGCGAAGGTGTAGTGGATGTAGAGGTATCCCGGAACCAGCAGCATGAAGATGGCGCCCCAGCTCCACCCGTGCAGGTGGCCGATCACGCCGCCCGAAAGCACGCCGATCACGCCGGATTGAGTCAGTTCACCCGCCATCATGAGCATGGGTCCGAACCACATCAGCGCATCCCAGGCGCGGGTCTCGGCCAGCAGATCCGACCACTGCATCACTCCGGTGAGCAGGATGAGGCAAACCGCCGTCAGCGCCACGAACGCATTGGGCACGCCGTGCCAGGGCGCGCTCACCCAGCCGGCCATCACACCGGCCATGATGACCGCCAGCCAGCGCTCGCGCACGCTCATGGGACCCAGCTTGCGGAGTTCCTCTCCGGCCAGTTGCTGGGCCGCCTCGGTGGCGCGGATCTCCGGCGGATAGAGCCGGTAGATCACCCACGGAATCAGGATCAGCGAGACGATTCCCGGCAGCGCCGCGCCGGCCGCCCAACGCCCCCAGTTCAGATCCACGTGGGCGATCTTGCGGGCGAACTCCGCCATCAGTGGGTTGGCCGCCATGGAGGTGAGGAACATGGCGGAGACCACGCAGTTGACCTGGAAAGCCACCACGATCAGGTAGCTGCCGAGCCGCCGGGCGGTGGGGCCCGGTTCGGAATTGAAGGCCTGCGCCACGCTGCGCGTAATGGGGTAGATGATGCCGCCTCCGCGCCCGGTGTCGGAGGGGATAAAAGGCGCCAGAACCAGGTCGGACGCAGCCACTGAATAGCCCAGCGTCAACGCCGAGCGGCCGAAACGGCGAATGAAAAAATACGCCACGCGCAAACCGAAGCCGGTCCCAGTGACGGCCCGCGCGAACAGAAACGCGGTGAAGATCAGCCAGACGTTTTGATCCGAGAAGCCCGAGAGCACACGCCCCGGAGGCACCGTGCGGGTCAGGGCCAGCAGGGTCATGGAGATCAGGACGCTCACCGCCATGGGTACCGGCTGCGCCACCAGGGCCACCACGGTGGAAATAAATACCGCCAGCAGATGACGCTGCGGCGGCGTGAGGGAGGGCAGGGGAGCGAAGTACAGAATCAATCCGGGCGCGAGCACGGCGGCCCACCGCCACCATCCGGATAGGCGGACGCCTCCGGCAGGTTCGGTCTTGCGATTGGGAAAGGTCAAGAGGAGCCTAGCCGCTCACTCTAGCACGCCGGACAGCCAGCCGGCCCGCCGCGCCGCGAACTCCCGCCCGGGACCGACGGTATCAGGCTGCGCCAGCCGCCAGGAGACCACCCGCGCGCCGCGGCTGTGGATCGAAGTGGCGCCGTGCGGCGGCCACCACCCGCTCCAGCTCGTCGCGCTCCAGAGGCTGCGGAAGGACGTCGAAACCTCCCACGTTGAGCACCTCGGCCCACAGGTGATCGTCGGCCGTGCGGGAGGCCACGATGAGCTGTGGCTGCGGCAAAAAGCGGCGCAGGTCATGCAGGATCTGCTTCCAGTTCCAACCCGGGATCTCGCTTTCGGCGATCACCACCTGCGTGTCGTTGCGTTCCAGGTAATCGATGGCCCGGTGCCTGTCCCGAGTCTCGAAGAGCCGCCACTTGCAATGGCGAAAAACGTCGTAGAGCAGCGGCCGATCATGTTGAAATTCGCCCACCAGGAGCGTGGACACAAAGGGAATGCGGGTCACGTCGTTCATATAAATACACCTCTGGGGCTGGTCGCTCACCGCGCGGATTTCAAACTTGGAAAGAGGGGCGAATCGCCACTTTCGCCCTGATTTCAGCTTAACCTTCAGCGGCTTGGGGCACAACCCAAATTCGGGTTACAGCCGGGTTAGAACTCACGCTTAGTGCGGTTCATTACGGACAGTCGCAGATCTCGTAAGGGATCGTACGTAAATCGACCCCTATCTGAATTCAACCGTACGCGCGAGCCTGACGGCGGGGTTCTCGCGCAACTGGGCCAGTACCGTTTCCCGAACCAGCTCGTCGGTCGAGACCACGGCGACGGCTTCGAGCGGCTCGCCGGGAACGGTGGCGGTTTCTCGCCGACCCAGCGAAAAGTTGGCTATATTGATGTGGTTGCGGCCTAACACCGTTCCCACGTGGCCGATGACCCCGGGGGTGTCGCGGTTCTTCATGAAAATGAGGAAACCGGAGAGGGCCGCCTCGCAGTAAATGCCGTCTACTTGCGTCAGGCGAGGCCGTCCCAGCAGCACCACGCCTTCGACTGTGGTGGTTCCCTTGTCCGTTTCTACTTCGATGCGGATGGAATCGGTGTGGTAGGAGTGCTTTTCGTGGTGCTCGGCCACGTTCCAACCTCGCGAATCGGCAATCTGCAGGGCATTCACCAGGTTGGCCTTCTTGTCCGTGGAGCGGCTCAGCACACCGGCCAGCCCGGCGTTGCGCAGTAGCGAGGTATTTCCGTCGGCGATCTTTCCGGAGTAGACCAGACGGACGGTCTGGGGATTCCCCGACATGATGTGCGACGCGAAGCTGCCCAGGCGCTCGGAGAGAGTGGCGTAGGGACCCAGCAGGCGATACTGCTCCACGGAGAGCGAGGGCATGTTGACGGCGTTGATGGCCACGCCGGATTTCAGGAAGTCCACCACCTGTTCGGCGATGCGCACGCCCACGATCTCCTGCGCCTCTTCGGTCGAGCCGCCGATGTGCGGGGTGGCAATCACGACCTCGGAGCCAAAGGGCGCCCAGCCGGGCGGCGGCGGCTCGGTGGCGAATACGTCCAACGCCGCGCCGGCGACTTTGCCGGACTCAATGGCCTCCTGAAGGGCGGCTTCGTCTACCAGCTCGCCGCGCGCGCAGTTCACGATGCGCACGCCCGGCTTCATGCTGGCGAAAGCTTCGCGCGAAAGCATCCCCTGGGTCTCCGGCGTGGCCGCCACGTGCAGGGTGATGTAGTCGCTGGCGCCGTACAATTGCGGCAAATCCACCAGCGCGACTCCTTGGTCGGCGGCGATTTTCGGCGTGATGTAGGGATCGGTCGCGATCACCCGCATTTCGAAGGCCCGTGCGCGCTTGAGGACTTCGCGGCCCACGCTGCCCAGGCCGATGATGCCCAGGGTCTTGCCGCGCAGCTCGTGGCCCATGAACTTCTTCTTTTCCCATTTACCGCCCCGCGTGGAGGCGTTGGCCAGCGGGATGTGCCGCGCCATGGCGAGCATGAGGGCGAGGGTGTGCTCGGCCACCGAGATGGCGTTACCGCCGGGGGTATTCATCACCAGCACGCCGGCCTGGGTGGCGGCGTCCAGATCGACATTATCCACGCCCACGCCCGCGCGGCCGATCACGCGCAGCCGCGGGGCCTTCTCGAGAACCTCGCGCGTCACCTGCACGGCGCTGCGTACCAGCAGCGCGTCGGCTTCGGCGAGATGCCCGGCATACTGCTTGGGATTCGAAACAATGACATTCCAGCCCGGCTCGGCTTGCAATAGCTCGATCCCGGCCGGCGCTAGAGGCTCGGCAATCAATATGTTCATAAGCTTGATGGCGCGGCGGGCGCGCAGGCTCTAGGGAGCCACCGCCGGCTTGGACGCGACCGCGGCGCGCGCATACACTTCCTGGACAGCGGCCACGCCCGTTCCGTACTGCACGGAGCAGCCATTGGCCTTGAGAATAATTTCGAGCTCGGCAATTACCGCGAACAGGTCCGCGAAATCGAAGTATCCCAGGTGCGCGATGCGGAAGATCTTCCCCTTCATGCTGCCCTGGCCGTTGGCGATGATAGAGCCGAAGCGGTTGCGGAACTCCTTCACGATGACTCCGGAATCGAGATTCGCGGGCGCCTTCACGGCGGTGACCGAAGATCCCGGCGAGCCCGCGGCGAACAGCTCCAGCCCCAGTGCCCGGACCGCCGCGCGCGCGCCTTGGGCGAGCAGTTGTGCGTTCTCGATCAGATTGGCCATGCCGATCTGTTTGATGTAGCGCAGCGCTTCGGCCAACGCCAGGATGAGCGCGGTGGAGGGAGTCCAGCTCGATTCGCCGGCGTCGCCGCTCTTTTTTTCCTTCTTCAGGTTGAAATAGTAGTGGGGCAGCGTGGAGGTCTCGGCGAACTGCCAGGCTTTGGGGCCGATGGACATGAAGGCCAGGCCGGGAGGAATCATAAAGGCCTTCTGCGATCCGCCGACGACCACGTCGAGGCCCCAGGCATCGATCTCCAGCGGCATGGTTCCCAGGCCGGTGATGGCATCCACCACGAAAATGGCCGTCGTCTTGGCCACGGTATCGGCCATCGACCGCACATCGTGCGCGGCGCCCGTGGAGGTCTCGGAGGCCTGAACGAAGACGCCCTTTGTGGCCGGCTCGGCGGCCAGCGCGGCTTCCACCCGCGCCGGAGTCACCACTTCGCCGTAGGGGGCGCTGAGCACATTGGCTCCCAGGCCGTAAGCCTTGGCTATCTCCACCCAGCGCTCGCCGAACTTCCCGGCCGAGCAGACGATCACCTTGTCGCCCTTCGAGAAGAGATTCGAGACGGAGGCATCCATGGCGCCCGTGCCGGAAGCGGCGAACATCAGCACGTCATGGGCTGTTCCCATAACCTCTTTGAGGTCCGCGAGACACGCGCGATACAGTTTGCGGAAGTCTTCGGTGCGATGGTGCAGGTCCGCAGCCATCATGGCGTGCAGAGCGGGCGGATAGAGGGGCGTAGGGCCGGGTGTTAAAAGACGCTGTTTTCGAATGTGCATTAGTGTAGGTTGTCCTTTAGAATATCAGACATTTTTCGCACTGAGTTCATGATCGGCGCTCGATGGGCGGCTCCCACGAGCTCTTGTATGTTCACGTCCAGCCGCTCGATGCGCCGCTCGCGCTCGGTTCTCTGTTCATGCCTTTTTCACAGGCCCTGCCGCATAGTGAGTCTGGATGAGGTTCACTTATGAGGCTGACGTCGCTCAAACTCTCGGCTCCTTTCCTGTTACTCCTGCTCATGGCGCGTCCCGGCGCTGCGCAGCGTGAGCGAAGCGGCGAAATACTCCGCTCTGAATTCCAGGTAAGCGCCGGCCTGGTTCTGGTTCCGGTCACCGTAACCGACCATCGGGGCGCCTATGTGGGCGGTCTCGACAAAGACAGTTTTACGGTGCTGGACGACCGGCGGCCGCAGCCGATTACGGCCTTCTTCTTCGAGGACAGCCCATGCTCGGTCGGGCTGGTTGTGGATGCCAGCGGGAGCGTAAAAGAGAGGCTCGATTGGGAGAAAGAGGCGGTCCATTCTTTCCTCGAGTTGGCTAATCCCGAAGACGATTTCTTCGTGGCGACGGTTTCCACCGCGCCCACCGTGCTCGGACGGCCCACAGCCGATCTCACGGAGATCGAGAACCAGGTGCGCGCGGTCAAAGCGGGCGGATGGACGGCGTTGTACGACACCATCCACGAAGCCGCCGAGCGTCTGAAATCCGGCCGGCAAACCTGCCGCGCGCTGGTTGTGCTTTCCGATGGTATCGATAATCACAGCCGTCTGAATAAGTACGAGCTGATGCAATACCTCATGGAGAGCGACGTTCAGGTGTATGTCCTCGGCGTGGAGAGCACGAAGGCCGGCGCCAAGGCTATCGAACTGGCCGACTCGCGGCGCGGTGCCGCTTTCCTGGACGATCTGGCACTGAATACCGGAGGCGTGAGCGTCGCCGCCCTGGAGAGCCAAAGCCCCAGCGGCGCGACGCACCGGATCTCCACCGCTCTGCGCAATCGCTATGTCATCGGCTTTCTCGCTCCGGACGGGGATAGCTCCGATAAGTGGCACACCATCCGCGTCAAGATCGACCGGAGCAAGCTGAACGTGTACGCCCGCGCGGGTTACAAGGCGAGGTGATCTCGAATGAACTCGCGCGATCGGCACGCCGGCCAGGACTACAATGGAATCGTAAACGGTTCCATCCCGGATGTCGAAAGGCCGCGCAATCCGCTCCGCATTCCTGCTGGCGCGCGGCGCTATTCTGATCGCGGCGGTTACGGCCATCTGCTACCGGGCCGGTCTGAACTCGGCCGGCACGGCTCTGGTGTTTCTTATAGCCGTGGTCCTGCAATCCCTGGATTGCAGCCTCCTCGAATCGGCGATCGTGTCGGTTTTGGCGGTCGCCAGCCTGGATTACTTCTTCATCGAGCCGATTTTTTCATTTACCGTTACCGACCCGCTCGACATTGTCACGCTGGCCAGCCTGCTGGTCACCTCGCTTGTCATTACCCGGATTCAGACGCGCAGCCGCGCGGAAGCGGCCGAAGCGAAGCGCCAGCGGGAGAATATGAAGCGGCTCTATAACGTAAGCTGCGAACTGCTTGGCCTGGACCCCGGCTCCGGTTTCGGACCCGCCAGCCTGCGGCCGATTCTGATGGAGTTCGAGCTGCGCGCGGTCTGCGTATTCGAGGCGACCACGCTGGAGTATTATCTGGCCGGAGTCTCGGAGCACGGCTTGGATACGCGTACGCGCGACGCTTATATTTCGGGCCGCGATGCCGACGATCCCGAGTTGCAGATCGCCACGCGATGCCTGTGGGTGAGGGGAACCCCGGGCGGCGCGATCGGTTTCGAGGGCCTGCGCGATCCCCAGCTCACGGCGCCCCCGTTGGCCGCGCTGGTGGCCGCGCATATCGAGAGATGCCGCGCGTTCCGGGCGGCCACCAACGCGGCCGCGCACGCCGAGGCGGAGATGCTGCGTTCCGCCATCCTGGACGCGTTGGCGCACGAGATCAAGACGCCGCTGGCTGCGATTTTGACCGCCGCGGGCGGAATTCGCGCCACCGGAACGATGCAGCCGCAGCAGGCGGAACTGACCGAGTTGATCGAGAGCGAAGCCTCGCGGCTGGCCGATCTCACGTCGCGCCTGCTCAGGATGGCGCGCCTGGATAGGGAAGAGATCAAGCCGCGTCTGGATCAGGTGAGTGCCGTGGAACTGGTGGAAAGAACGGCCAGCCGGTACGCCAACCTTTGGCAAGACCGCCGCATTTCGTTCCGCGCCGAAGGCGAGCCGGCCGAAATACGCGCCGACCCGGAGTTGATCCTTCTGGCATTCAGCCAGTTGCTGGAAAACGCGTGCCGGTATTCTCAACCCGACACCGCCATTTTGATCGGGATTTCGGCGGCCGGCGGCACACTCGCCATTACCGTTTCGAACGAGGGAACGCCCATACCGGCATCCGAGCATGCCCGGATTTTCGACCGCTTCTACAGGGGAACCGAGGCCCGCAATAGCGCGCCAGGATCGGGGCTGGGCCTGTATGTCGCGCGTAAGATCGCGGTAGCGCACGGTGGGGATCTGGACCTGATCGACGCCGGTCCGGACACCGTGGTGTTCCGCTTATCCCTGCCCATTGCCGCAAACGAGGAATCCGTTGTCACTGGAACGGCACAAGCTGTTGATCGTGGACGATGAGCCCGCCCTCCGGCGCGCGCTTCGCACTTCCCTGACCGGGAGCGAGTTCGATGTAATGGAGGCGCGCACGGGCGACGAGGCCCTGGCCGCCATGCGCAGCCAACCCTCCGACGTAGTTCTGCTGGACATCAATATGCCCGGCATGAGCGGATTCGAGGTGTGCCGGCGCATCCGCGCGAGCTCCCCGCGGGTGGGCGTCATCATGGTCACGGTGCGCGACGCCGAAGAGGACAAAGTGCACGCCCTCGAAGCCGGGGCCGACGATTTCGTGACCAAGCCCTACCGGCTGCGCGAGTTGGTCGCCCGGGTGCGCGCGGTGATGCGGCGGCTGGATGCCGGCGCCCAGCCGCAGGAAACCTTACTCCAGGCCGGGGCCCTGGAAATGGACATGGAGCGCAGGAGGCTGACCAAGAGCGGGGTCGAGATTCGCCTGTCGCCCAAGGAGTTCGACCTACTGGCCTACTTCCTGCGCCACCAGGGAGGGCCGATCCTGCATGCGAAGTTGCTGAAAGCCGTGTGGGGACCGGAATACGGCGGCGAGCTGGAGTATCTGCGTTCCTACGTCAAGATGCTGCGGAAGAAGATCGAGGACGACCCCGCGAACCCCGAGTATCTTCTGACCGAGCCGTGGGTGGGCTACCGCTTCCGCAACCCGGCGGACGCGCAGGCGGCGGTGGCCGAAGAGGGGTAGGCGGCGCGCTGTGGATGGCCGGAGAGCGCCTCTTGGATACACTGGGTTTCGATCTTCCCGCTCCATATGTGCTGTGGATGGGCGATCTTCTCGGGGATGTTGGTTTGAAAACGCGGATATTCGCGGGGCATCGATTACTCGAAAGGATCAACTGGCTCCCGAGCCGCGCAGTGAGATCGCCCGGAAGGCGGATAAGGCGGGCGGCCGGGGACGGAAGAAGAAGGACTAGCGCGGGCCGGTGTAGATGTAAAGGCCGAACAGCATGAAGCCGTTGGCATTGCACTGCTGGATTACCTGAACGTCATTTCCGGTCAGGAAGAGCATCGGTTTTCGGTACAGGCTTGGGCAGGCTTGCGTCAGGTAGAGGGCCAATGCGGAATTGGCGACCGTTCGGACGACGCGTTCGGCTTTTCCGGGCGCGGGCGGCGGGGTGGAGGGAGAGTTGGCCACTGTTTGTTCCGGTCCCGCTTCAGTTTCATTCTGGACTGGTGTGCGCACGACTCCAGGGCCGGGGTAGTATCGGACGCCGACAACACGGTTGTGTTTGAAGATAACCAGGAATGTCGATTCGCCCGGCAACTTCCAGTCTTCGGTCAATTGCCCGTGGCGTGGGGAATTGTTGGTATAGCCATGTGGGCCGCCCATGATGTGAAGCACCTCGCGCTCGGATTGCCCGACATGGATCGCGGTGAATGCGGGGGCTTCTGTTTTCTCAGAATCGGACAGAGCGCTGAGTGGGTTTGACGCTACCGGCTCAATATGATTTTGTGCAAGTGCGATAGTCGCGATTGCGATTCCAACGAGCATCTTCATAACGTGGCTCCTCAACCACCGTTTGCTGATTGCGTTTCTTCTTCGTTTAGAAATGTCCGTTGGCAATCGGGTCGCGATAGTAAGCTTCCCACGGCCAGGCGCCCGCTCGGGATCGGTCTGCAATGCAGGCGGTACCGGCCGATCCAAGTAACCTGCTTCCGCATCCGTTCGAAGACTTGAGCCACGCCCATTGTCGGTCGAAATACTGGAGGGCGGCTTGCTGCTGTGCCGGGGTACGGGCTCCGGCAAGATAGGAATCCCGGTTTGCTGCTAGGGTTGGTTCCAGCGCGTCTACGTATTCGGTCACTGTGACGTTGGAAAACCAGGCTGACAGGAGTAACAACAGTACACTTTTCATCTCAGGCTCCTTTCCGCATCCCTGGCAGGCGGCCCCTCAACCGCTTTCCCTTAGTTCCGTTTTCCGGTTCATGGCAAATCGAATAGCGAATCCTTCTTCGGTTCCTACGACTTCAACCGCTATTATTTCCATGCCCGGAACTGTACTAGGTACCACATTCTCAGGCCTAGGGATTCCGGTATTCCCCTGATCTTCTGCTGGGAAAAATACCAGTTTTGCTTTTATGTTCCTGATAGAAGCGCCATGCCTCAAAGCAACACGTCGCCGTGGCTTGGCTCCGGCTCGCCCCGTGAAGACCGTTCGAATGCCTCCCGCTTCGGGCCCGTGCTTGGCGTTTGCCCCTGCGTTTCACAGTAAGGGACTTACGTCCTACAGGGTAAATCCCTTCGAGCCGGCCTGCGGGTCGGCTTTTCCATTTCAAGAGCCAATCGACCGGCGCCGTATAATAACCTTCATGCCCCTCATGGATCAGGTGCAGAAGGATATGACCGCGGCTATGAAGAACCGGGAAGAGGCGCGGCTGAGCGCGCTTCGCATGGTCAAGGCCGCGCTCATGAAACAGAAAGTGGATTCGCCCAAACCGCTCGATGAAGCGGCCGAAATGCAGGTGCTGAAATCCCTCATCAAGCAGCGCATCGACGCGGCCGAGATGTTCCGCAAGGGCGGGCGCGTGGAGCAGGCCGAGAAGGAAGAGGCCGAGCGCGTCCTGATCGAGAGCTACCTGCCGGCGGCGGCCGGCGAAGCGGAGATCGAGGCGGCCATCGCCGAGGCGCTGGCGGAAACCGGCGTGACCTCGGTCAAACAGATGGGCGTGGTCATGAAAGCCGCGCAGGCCAAGCTGAAGGGCAAGATGGTGGACGGCAAATCGATGAGCGAAAAAGTGAGGTCGCGACTCGCATGACTCCCCCCGCAGCCGGAAAGAAATTCCAGTCTTACGTGCCCGAGAAGACCGACATGCGGGAGTTCACGCTCCGCGCGGTGCTGATCGGCCTGGTCATGACGGTCATTCTGGGAGCGGCCAACCTTTACCTGGGCCTTCGCGCGGGGATGACCATCGCCGCCACCTATCCGGCGGCGGTGATCGGGATGGCGATCCTGCGGCTGATGAAGGGATCGATTCTCGAAGAGAACATCGCTCGAACCATCGGTTCCATTGGCGAATCGGTCGCCGCGGGCGCGGTATTCACGATACCGGCCTTTGTGCTCGCGGGCGTCTGGCCGGTTTTCGACATCCAGCACGGCTACTGGAAATCCGTGTCGCTCATGGCGGTGGGCGGCACCCTGGGGATCCTGTTTGTCACCCTGTTGCGCCGCGTGATGGTGGAGGACCCGGACCTGCCGTTCCCGGAATCGGTCGCGGCGGCGGAAATCCACAAGGCCGGCCAGCAGGGCGCCCGGGCCGCCAAGATCCTGTTCGCCAATATGGGGGCCGGCGCCGCGATTTATTTTCTGGGTGCCATCAATGTATTCGCGGCGAGCAAGGATTTCGTGGTGAACGTAGGCCAGCTCGGGCGCAGCATGGTCAAGCTGACGCGCGCTCCCGGTTCGCCTGTTTTGTCGGCTGGCGGCATGTCTACATTCTCGGCCCCGGCGATCAGCCCGGCGTACCTGGGCGTGGGTTATATCATTGGGCCGCGGTTGGGCGCGCTGAATTTTGCCGGCGGTGTTTTCGCGTGGGGGCTGCTGGTTCCGCTGCTGGCGTTTTTCCTGGGGCCGCAACTGGCGCCCAACGTTACCGGAGAGCAGGGATGGGCTGGCGCGGCGGGCGCCATCTGGTACCACATCGTGCGCCCCATCGCGGTGGGCGGCATGCTTGTCGGCGCAACGTACACGCTGTTCAAGATGCGCAAGAACCTGGGGATCGGAATGAAGCGCGCGGTGGCCGACCTGAAGAAATCGGCGGCCGCGCACGCCTCCACGGAACGCACCCAGAGGGACCTGAGCAGCAAGCTGGTGTTTCTCGGGCTGGGCGTGGTCTTCCTCTGCATGATTGCGCTGTACCTTTTCTTCGCGGGCATCCTTTCGGGCGCGATCGTAGCGGCGGTTGTGATGATCGTGCTCGGTTTCTTCTTCGCGGCGGTTTCCGGCAACCTGGTGGGCATGATCGGCTCCTCGAATAACCCGATTTCCGGTCTGACGCTCTGCACCCTGGTGATCGCGGCGTTGTTGATGGTTGCGCTGGGACTGCATGGGAACGCGGGAATCGCGGCCGTGTTGGGTGTGGCGGCCGTGGTGTGCGTCTCGTCGGCCGTAGCCGGAGAAATGCTGCAGGACCTGAAGGCCGGACACATCCTGGGCGGCACGCCCGCGAAGATGCAGATGGGCGACCTGCTCGGCATTGCGGTCTCGAGCCTGGCGCTGTTCTTCCCGCTCATGTGGTTGAACCGCGCTTACACATTCGGCTCGCCGCAGCTTTCGGCGCCGCAAGCGGGTCTCATGGCTTCGCTCGCGCAAGGCATCGTGGGCGGAAACATGGCATGGCCGCTGGTGGTGGTCGGGATCCTGATGGGATTCGGTTTGATTCTGGTGGAGGTGCGCAGCCCCATGTTGTTCTCGGTGGGGATGTACCTGCCGCTCGAAACCACGTTCGCGATTTTCGTCGGCGGCATTTTCCGCTGGCTGACCGACAAGTACCGGGACCGCGGCGGCTATAATGCCGCGCAGCAGGCGCGCATTGAAAACACCGGGGTTTTGACAGCCTCCGGCCTGATTGCGGGCGAGGCGCTGTGCGGCCTGCTGGTGGCGGGATTTCGCGCGGCGGAAAAGAGCAAAGGCCACGCCATCCTGCCGGATGCCACGTGGGCCGGCTCGGGTTGGCTGGCTATTCCAGTGCTGCTGGGGCTGGCGATCCTGATGATACGCCTGCCCCTGCGCAACGCCGGGAACCCGGAAGATCCGGCGCCTCCGACGGCCATTATGTAGCTAGGCGCGAGCGGCGGCTTTCCGGCCGTTGAACTCGTGGACCGCGTCGATCATGGCCACGATATTGGCCACGGGCGTCCCCGCCGAGACGTTGTGCACGGCGTTGAAGACGAAGCCTCCGTTGCGTCCGAAGATCTCGCAGCGGCGCAGCACCTGCTCGCGCACTTCGGCGGGAGCGCCGAACGGCAGCGTATTCTGCGTATCCACGCCGCCGCCCCAAAAGACCAGGCGGTCGCCGTAGGTGTCTTTCAGGTGTTCGGGATCCATGCCGGCCGCCGAGCACTGCACCGGATTGAGAATCTCGAAGCCGCATTCGAGGAAACTCGGAATGAACTTCTCCACCGCGCCGCAGGAGTGCTTGAAGATTTTCCAGTTTGTGTTCTTGTGTATCCAGCCGGTGAACTGCTTGTAATAAGGCATCCACAGTTCGCGGAAGGTCGCGACCGAGCAGAACGAGGACGTCTGCGTGCCGAAATCGGTGCCGCAGAGGTACAGCACATCCACCAGGTTCCCCACGCGCTTGACGATTCTCTCCAGGTTGGCGATGGAAATCTCGCATTGGCCGGCGAACACCTTGTGGATGTAATCGCGCCGCGTGCGCGTGGAGATGTACCATTCGGTCATGTCGCGTATGCCCTTGGGATGCTTGAGCGCGACGCCCGGAACGAAGTAGATATCGCCGAGCGATGTCCCGCCGAAGGTGCCGACCACCGCGCGCCCGGCTGCCACGGCCGCCTTCGCCTGGCGCTCGAAGTGGTCCAGCTCCGCGTCGCTGATGGGCCCAAAATCCTCCAGGTTGTCGGCCGGGTCGAGGCGCTCTTCGTCGATCGGCGGCTGCCGGACGATGGGATCGACGAAGTAGCCGCCCTTGGGCATGCGCGCGCTGGGCGGAGCGGAAAGGTCGCCCTGTGGGTAGATGAGAGTATCGCCGTTCTCGTCGATGGTGAAGTTAAAGCGGCCGGGCACGAGCACTTCGAGGCCGTCGTACATGCGCCAGGGCTTCCAGTCGGCCGCTGGGAATCCGAAGCGGGTCATGAAGCGGCCAACGTTCTGGGTATCGATGCCTATGGCATCCCGCAAGTCGTCGGTAATCTCTCCCAGAAACTGGCCGGGATCGATCACCTTGACCGGGCCGTTCTCGAGTCCGAAGTGCCGGCGCAGCGCCGCGACACAACTGACATGCATGCCGGTGACAAAGGTGCCTCCGAAATCGATGGGCACGCGGTCCGGCTGCCGGTGATTGAGAGCCATTCTCACTCGTTCGGCGCCAGTCGAAGCGATCGGCATATTTTCTCCGTTTGTCCGAGCTTAGAATCCATCATCGAGTGTAACGCGACGCGCCGGGCCCGTCATGCGCCGGCGAGCTGGTGGAAGAAATCGAGAGACTGGGCGGCCGATGCTTGCCAGTGGAATTGTGCGGCGCGCGCCTGGCCACGGACGGCGAGATCGCGGACCAGATCCGGGCACGTCGCGACGCGTTCCATGGCATCGCCGAGCTGATCTAGGGAATCGGGATCGACCAGGAGGGCCGCGCCTCCCGTCACTTCGGGCAGGCAGGTGCGGTCCGATGCGATCACGGCTGCCCCGGCGGCCATGGCCTGCGCCACGGGCAGGCCGAAGCCCTCGAAGTAAGAAGGGTAGACCAGCGCCAGCGCGCCGCGCGACAAGCCGGGCAGGTCGGGTTCCGGCACGTAGCCGAGGTAGCGCACGTTGGGACCGCTCTCCGTAAGCATGTGGCGCGTCTCGTCGGAAGCCCATCCGAAGGGCCCCGCGACCACCAGTTGCACATCCCGCTGGAGCGCCTCCGGCAGGCGCCGGTACGCGCGAATCAGCCCGGCGACGTTCTTGCGCGGCTCGATGCAGCCGACGAACAGCAGGTACGCCCGGTGCAAGCCGTAGCGGGTGCGCACGTCGGCCGCCTGCGCGTCGGTGGCTTCGAAAAAGGCTTCCGCGACCCCCGGATAGATCACGCGGATGCGCCGCTCCGGTATCCCCAGAATGGCGGCGGCGGAATCCCGCGCGTGGGCGGATATAGCGATCAGGCCGTCGCAGCTTTTCAGAATCTTCTCGCCGTAGCGCTTGGTGGCGGCAATATTAGCCGCGGTATGGAACTGCGGAACCATCCAGCAGGACATGTCGAAAACCGTGGCGCTGACCTTGGGCCGTTTGGGGAGCTTGACGGCATGTTGCGAGCAATGAAAAACGTCCGCTCCCAGCAGAAGCAGATCGATGGCGGGGCTCCATCTTAAGTTAGCAGCATGAACCAGGCGCAGCGCCAAAGCGGTGCGGAGAGGGCCGGTGATCGAGGTTTCGTGGTGCAGCGCCGGCCGCGCGGTCAGCACGGGCGGGTACAGCGAAATACGATCGTGGTGGTCTGGCGCGGCCTCGAGCAGAGACAACAACCAGTAATAGAGATATGTCTTTACGCCGGCGCTGGGTACCAACAGCGAGGTGGAATCAATCGTGATGTACAATGGGCTTGCGGCCACGCCCGTATTGTCACAAGCGGGATCGCATGGGCGCAACCGGTCCGCTTCTGCCGGGCGCCCCGCACTTGGCCAGGCGGTCCCGGAAACCAATGTGACTATGCGAACCGAGACGTTCTTCACGTTGTCGAATGCTAAGCTCGTTTCCGTGGACGCTGAGAAGCTCGTCCGGCAGATCGATTTGCGGCTCCGATTGGAAGTGCCTGAGTTGTCCGAGGGCCCGGTGCGGTTTTATAGTGGCCTGCCGGAAGGCGACGGCACGGCTCGTGTTCAAGAATTACTACGGAACATTGAGGCCCATTTCGTGCCCGCGGTCGGGAATCTCGGCGAAGCCCCGCCCCGGCCCGCGACTTTACGAGGATTCCTCGGCGCGCTGGCCATCAGGTTTCTGCGCCCGCTGCTCTGGTGGTACACGTGCACCCTGCGGAATTTTGCGAGTTCGGCCGTCAGCCAGTCCTATCGGGAACTGGAGGTACTAAGATTCTTGGCGGACGAATTGGCAAGCACCCGCGAGGAGGTCGCCGCTTTGCGCAAGGAGGTCCGGCGCGTTAGGGAGGCTGCGGCGAGCGGCGGTGGAAGCGCGCGATGACTTCACCGGTTCCGGTCACGATCGTCATCCCGACGTGGAACGGACTGGAGTATACGAAGCGATGCCTCGAATCGCTGCGCTCTCGAACCGATCATCCCGCCTATGAGGTGGTGGTGGTCGATAATGGCAGCACCGATGGAACGGTCGAGTTCTTGCGATCGCAGGATTGGATCGAGCCGATCCTGAATTCCGCCAATCTCGGTTTTGCGCGCGCAAACAACGCCGCGCTTCGCCAGCTCAAGCCCGGCCACGATGCCGTGCTGCTGAATAACGACACCGAAATCTCGCAGCCCGACTGGCTTTCCAGGCTGCAGGAATCGGCTTATGCCAGCGAGGATATCGGGATCGCGGGATGCCGTCTGGTGGGCGGCGACGGACTGCTGCGCCATGCGGGAGCCTACATGCCGGTCGACACCCTCTGGGGGCAGCAGATCGGCGGCAATGAGCGGGACGTCAATCAGTATAGTGATGACCGCGATGTGGAGAGCGTCATCTTCGCCTGCGCGTATATCAAGCGTAAAGTCATCGATGAAGTCGGTCTCTTAGACGAAGACTATTTCTGTTACTTCGAAGATACCGACTATTGCCGGCGCGCTCGGGCGCAGGGCTTTCGCGTGGTCTGTTCGGGCGGCTGCACGGTGATCCATCACGAGAATGTTTCAACCCAGGCCAACGGCATCGAGCACAAGCCGCTCTTTCTGCGCGGCCAAAAGGTCTTCCGGTCCAAATGGGAGAAGGAGCTTCGTGCCAGCCGGTACCGTGATTCGCTGGGGTGGCACTCCATCCTGAACTTCCCGACCGGATATGCGCTCAGTTCGCGGGCTTTGGTATCGGCTCTCGATCAGCAAGGGGTGCGCGTCTCTTACCGTTATGTATACGGTTCCGGCACGGTATTCCCCAAGGAAGAGCCGGATTGCTCCGGGTCCTACCTTGTGGACTTGATCCGCCGAAGAGAACTCGATCGGCGGATTCCGCAGGTTGTGTACGCGCAGGGCGACGTTTTCCAATCCAACTTCGGCGGGTATAAGATCGGGTTCACGATGCTGGAGACCGACCGCATCCCGCGGGAATGGGTCCGCCAGGCGAACCTGATGGACGAAGTGTGGGTGCCCTCGTCGTTCAACGCCGAGACGTTCCGTCTGAGCGGTGTCGAGCGGCCCATTCACGTCATCCCCTTGGGTTTCGACCCGGATCACTTCAACCCGAAGATCAACCGCTTTCCATTGACGGGTGTTTACACCTTTCTGTCCGTGTTCGAATGGGGGGAGCGCAAAGCGCCGGAGGTGCTGCTGCGGGCCTTCAACGCGGAGTTTCGCCGCGAAGAGCCGGTCATCCTGCTGGTCAAGGCGATCAACGTAGACCCCGCGGTGAACATCGCCCGCGATATAGCCGACCTCGGGTTGGATCCGGCGGGCGGCTGTATTCACGTGTCGGTAAACCAGGAGGTCCCCACATACCAGTTGGGAGTGCTGTACCGCTCGGCGGACTGCTTCGTTCTGCCTACGCGGGGCGAAGGTTGGGGCATGCCGATCATAGAGGCGATGGCGTGCGGACTGCCCGCGATCGCGACTTCCTGGAGCGCCCATTGCGATTTTATGACGCCCGGGAACTCCTATCCATTGCCTATCGAGGGCCTCGTGCCGGCGCGCGCGAAGTGCCCGTATTACGCGGGGTCCAGGTGGGCGGAGCCTTCCTCTACCCACCTCCGCCGGCTTATGCGGCAGGTCTTCGAAAACCCCTCCGAAGCGCGCGCGAAAGGCGAATGCGCCGCCCGGGAAATGCGGGCCGAATGGACCTGGGACCACGCGGCCGAGAAGATCGTCAGGCGGATGGAAGCCATTGAGAAGGTAAACCGCGGCCGCAGTTTGCTCGCGTAAACCGATCACATCGGGACGCTGGAGAGCAATGCTACACGAGAGCGACAACCGGGAAAACGCCGGAAGTCTGATACCATAGCGTTCTACGAAAGATGCCGAAGTTATCAGGCCGGCCGCATGGCCGGCAACGGCCCAAACCCCGCCCAGCGGTCAAGCTGGCCCCCGAAGCTGAAGCTATCCCGGAAATAACTCCCGCCCGCCCGGATCTCAAGTTCCTGATTGCCGCGTCGGTAACATGCGCGATCGCTCTGCTGATCTTTTTTCGGGATTTTGTGTCTTCGAGGTTCAACCTGATCGCCGCGGATGTGGGCGACGGGCGCCTCATGATTGCGATTCTCGAACATTGGTGGGCGGTGGCTCGTCACCAAGCGCAGTTTCTGTCCCCGAACTTTTTCTGGCCGGAACGCGGCGTTCTGGGCTACAGCGATTCGCTGATTCTGTTCGCGGCGCCCTATTCGATTGCGCGATACATGGGCTTAGACCGCTACCTTGCTTTCGAGTTGTGTCTGTTGGCCGTGCAGGCGATCGGTTTTGTTTCGATGGTGTGGCTGTTGCATTCTTTCCTCCGGGCAAGCCGGACCGTCGCGTTGGTGGGCGCGCTTCTGTTCGCGATGGGAAACGTCTATTACAGAGCTTTGGGATCCGGCCACGTGCAACTGATGGCCGTGGACTTCTGCCCATTAATCGCGGCTCTGGCGTGCGACAGCCGCCGGTCTCACGCACCTGGTCGGATGACCAGGTGCTACTGTGGGGCGGCAGCCTGCGGAATGCTGCTGGGTCTGGTTCTCTACACTTCGTTCTATATAGGTTGGTTCACAATCGTCTTCTCCGCTGTGGCGGCCGTGGTGTGGGCGGGTGGCAACATGCTGCATTACGGGCCGGCCGCGGCCGTTTCGCGCTGGCGGTGGACAGCGGTGAAGTGCTGGCGCGCGTGTGCCATCGGCGCAACGGCTTTCGGCTTGGTGCTCGTGCCCTTTGCGCTGACTTACATTCCGGCGTTGCGGAATACCGGCGGTCGTTCGTTCGACGAGAACCTGATGTTTATGGCAGCCCCCATAGACACCCTGGATGTGGGGCCGCGAAATCTCGTATGGGGCCATATCCTGGAGCCGATCTATACTCCGATCCGCTCTCGCACGGCGGAATGGGAAAGGCAGGTGGGGTGGCCGCCGCTGATCCTCCTGCTAACCGGGTTGACGGCTATTCGCGCTCTGACTGGGTTTGGCCGGACGGTGTCCCGAAGCATTCCTGGACGAAGACCGCATTTCGCCGCTGTCATGGCCATCTCCGCCGCCCTTCTTTGGCTGGGATCTCTGAACATCCGCGGCCATAGCTTCTGGCTGCTGATGTTTCGCTTCGTGCCTGGCGCGGCCGCCATTCGTGTGCCCGAACGGATTGCATCGGTGCTGAATCTCGCTGTCATTCTTATAATCTGCACCGGCCTTGACGAATTGTGGCGCGGGAAGGGACGGTTGCGAGTAGCGGCGTTCTGGTGTTTGGCGGCCTTCCTCGTCGTGGAGCAACTCAACCTGGTGGACACTCATATGATCGACCGGGCGGCGGAGCGGGAGATCTTTCGAAAAGTCCGGAAGCCGCCATTGAACTGCCAGGCGTTCTTCCTTGCGCACTCCGCATCGGAGACGCGTCTATCATTCGCGAATCAGATCGATGCCATGCTGGTAGCGCGCGAGACAGGTGTGCCGACGCTTAACGGCTACAGCGGTTGGTCCCCTTCGGGATGGGATCTAGCCTCCTTCGACTCCGCCTACCTGCGGCATGTGAGGGAGTGGGCGGCTAGGCACAAGGTGGGCCGGAATTTGTGCGGCTTGGATTTGCGGGATGGCTCCTGGAGTGAGTTCCGTCTGGCTGGCCAGTAGCCGGTTTATGCGCTTGATGTACCGCTGCGGGAGAGGCTATTCATGGGTTTCCACCCTCATGCGGTTGCAAGGGTGGAACACAAAAAGAAATGGGCGAACACCAGCAAGAAGCCTGGCATTCACCCACTGAGGGAACGCGACTTACAGCCCAACGCCTGAACGAGTTCTTCAGGCTAGGACGAGCGGCGCCTGATCAATCCGATTGCCGTGGGTACAAGACCCAACAAGAACAGGGAATACGATCCGGGTTCCGGAACGCCCGTCGGCTCGCTGAAACTTACGTCTCCAACCAACTGCACGGCTGTGCCATTCGAGGTCGACAGCGTCTGCAAGACAGTGTCTCCGAGGTTCCCAGTCGTGTTGTTGACGAAAATAGTCAAAGTGTTGTCAGCGCCGGCTGTAAAGCCGCTCGTGATCACGCCGCTGTTAACCGGCCCAAATGTGAACGATCCGCACGGCGTGGTGGACGAGAAGCACATCGCGCCCGCCCCCGACCCGCCATTGATGGCCGTGTTGCCGATCTGCACTCCGTTCAGTTCCAGAACCGCGCGGTCGTCCGCGGCAAAGTTCGAAAACGTCAATTCCACTCCCGTAGCGCCCGCCGGGATGAAGAACGTGTCCGTGGCTTCCCAGAACCCGGTGAAGCTCGCCAAGCTGCCGCCCGCGACGAAGGTTCCGGTCGACAAGCCGTTGCTGCTAACGCTGATGAGACCTGCGGGGCCGACCGCCGCGGCGTTGGTTGCGCCAGCGCCCGTGATTAGCCAGTTACTCTGTGTCGCCGTGCCAACGTCGATGGTTGCAGCGGCCGCTACAACTGCTCCCACCACCAAAAGGAGCACCAGTTGTGCCCCGATTCTGCTCAATCTTCTGCTCGCCATTTAATCTCTCCGTTTCGTCCCGCAAATCGGGTAACTAGACACCGTTACCTTGTTCTCAGTTTCAAAGTAAGTATAAACCGAAACCCATCACAACAATATCGTATATTGGGGGACAAATCGGCTTTTTGTACTAGTACCGAGAGGTGAATACGGCTTTGTAACCAAAAGGGTTGGGAGAATCCCTTGCCGGGCGGTGTATAGTTGGGCAATGAGGGTACTGGGCTTACTAGGGACTAACTAGCCACTCATCGAGCCCAGGAACTCTGCATTGGTCCGGGTCTTGCCGAGTTTATCGAGCAGAAGCTCCATGGTTTCCACCGGCGAGAGCGGGTTCAGCACTTTGCGCAGAATCCAGACCCGGTTGAGCTCTTCCTTGGGAAGAAGCAGCTCCTCTTTGCGGGTTCCGCTCTTGTTGATGTCGATAGCCGGGAAGACGCGCTTGTCCACCAGCTTGCGCTCCAGGTGGATTTCCATGTTGCCGGTGCCCTTAAACTCCTCGAAAATAACGTCGTCCATACGGCTGCCGGTATCGATCAGGGCCGTGGCGATAATGGTCAGAGAGCCGCCCTCTTCGATGTTGCGGGCCGCCCCGAAGAAGCGCTTGGGCCGCTGCAGGGCGTTGGAATCCACGCCGCCGGAGAGCACCTTGCCCGAAGGCGGCACGATGGTGTTGTAAGCCCGCGCCAGGCGCGTGATGGAATCCAGCAGAATCACCACGTCGCGCTTATGCTCCACCAGCCGCTTGGCTTTCTCGATGACCATTTCGGCAACCTGCACATGTCGGGTGGCGGGTTCGTCGAAGGTCGAGCTGATCACTTCGCCCCGCACGCTGCGCTGCATGTCGGTAACTTCCTCGGGACGCTCGTCGATGAGCAGCACGATTAGGGTAACTTCCGGATGGTTGGTGGTGATGGAGTTGGCGATGCTCTGCAGGAGCATGGTCTTGCCGGTGCGCGGCGGCGAAACGATCAGCCCGCGCTGCCCCTTCCCGATGGGAGTCAGCAGGTCCATCACTCGGCCCGAGTAGCTCTCGCGAACGGTTTCCAGCTTGACGCGCTGGTTGGGATAGAGCGGCGTCAGGTTATCGAAGAAGATCTTGTTGCGGGCCTCCTCGGGCGGCTCGAAGTTGATGGCATCCACCTTGATCAGGGCGAAATACCGCTCGCCTTCCTTGGGCGGACGGATCTGCCCCGAGATGGTGTCGCCGGTACGCAGGTCGAAGCGCCGGATCTGGGAGGGCGAAACGTAGACGTCGTCGGGTCCCGGAAGGTAGTTGTACTCGGGCGCGCGCAGGAAGCCGAAACCGTCCGGCAGGCATTCGAGCACGCCTTCGGAGAAGATCAGACCGCTCTTTTCCGCCTGGGTTTGCAGAATCTTGAAAATCAGCTCCTGCTTGCGCAGGCCGGCCGCGCCGGCGATCCCCATATCCTTGGCCACCTGGTTGAGCTTCTGAATGCTCATGTCCTTCAGTTCGACCAGGTCGAGGGTCGGGGTGCCGTTCTTGACTCCCTGAGCTCCCTGCGGTTTGCGGCGGTGCGGCCCGGTTATGCCGACCGCTTGAAGCGGATCCGACGGCGGAGCCGCGGGGGGTGGCACGGCAGGCGCTTCGACGGGCTTGACGTCCGCGGCGGGCGCGGACGGAGGCGGCGGCGCGGCGGCCGCACTCCTCACCGGCCGGTCGGCGGGCTTTTCGGCGCGGTCGCTACGCTCGGTTTTCTCTCCGACCGTCTCGGAGGAGCTGTTCCCGGCGGCATCGCGCGGAACAGCGTTATCGCGGGCAGGCTTTTCAGCCGGTTTTTCGGTGGGCTTTTCAGGTTTTTCCTGCGGCGGGATGTTGCCTACTGTTGAAGTGTTTTCGATATTGCTAGCCAAAGTTCCCTCACTCCCCGGCCGGTTACGGCCGAGAACGGCAGCGGTTCGGCGCCCTCCTTCCGGATGGCCTCGAGCCCGCGCTCTTGCTCGGATCGATTCGATTTGTCTATCTTTGTGGCGACTACCAGGTATTGTCTGCCATGGTACTCGAGCCACCGCTTGAGGTCCAGGTCTTTGTCCATCCAACCGCGGCGAACATCGAGTATCACGCAGGAGAGCTTCAGGGTCTCCCTATTTTCGAGATAAGACTCAACCAACTTCTTCCACTCGAGGGGCCGCTCGCGCGGCCCTCGTGCGTAACCGTATCCTGGCAGATCGACGAACTGGAAGGCCTCGCCGATCCGGTAGAAATTTATGGTCGCGGTCCGCCCCGGCGTACTGCTGGTGAACGCCAGCCCTTTTTGCCCTGTCACGGCGTTAATCAGGCTGGACTTCCCAACATTGCTCCGGCCCAGGAACGCAACCTCCGGCAGCCGACCGGCCGGAAACTGCCCCGGCGTGCCCGAACTGACCACAAATTCCGCTTTCACGCTGTTCGCCCGTTCCGGCGGCTCACGGCGCGGGATCGCAATGCGTCTTCAATGCGCCCGTTTCTCTTCCGCCGGGTGAACATCGACTCCCGGCAGGCCTGGCGGCAACGGTAGCGCCACCAGTTCCCGCTCCAGGGCGATCTTCAGAACCTCATCCATGGAATCCACGAAGCTCAGCTTTACGCTCTGCTTGATGGCGTCCGGGATGTCGGGCAAGTCCCGCTCATTTTCACGGGGCACGATTACCTCCAGAATGCCATGCCGGTGGGCCGCCATCAACTTCTCCTTCAGCCCGCCGATCGCCAGCACTCTGCCGCGCAGCGTGATCTCGCCGGTCATGGCCACGTCGCCACGCACCGGAATGCGAGTCAGCGCGCTGCAAATGGTGGTTGCCAGGGTGATGCCGGCCGACGGGCCGTCCTTCGGAATGGCACCTTCCGGGATGTGGATATGCACGTCCAGATTGCGGTAAAAATCGCGGGGCAATCCGAACAGGTGCGCGCGCGAGCGGATGTAGCTCATGGCCGCCTGCGCCGATTCCTGCATCACATCCCCCAGCTTCCCGGTGATGGTGAGCTTGCCCTTGCCCTCCATCAGGGTGCATTCGGTGGTCAGGATTTGCCCACCCACTTCCGTCCAGGCCAGGCCCACCGCGGCCCCCACTTCACTCTTTTTCTCGGCCATCAGGTCGCGGAATTTCCACGGACCCAGAAGCTCGGGGAGAGTCTCGCCGGAGATCGTAGCCTTGGGCGGGGCCTTCTCCTTGGCGCCCGTCGCGTTGACCACCTGGCGCGCCACCTTGCGGCACACGTTGCCGATCTCGCGCTCCAGGTTGCGCACGCCGGCTTCCCGCGTGTAGTACTGAATCAGGCCGTTCAGGCCGCTGTCGGCGAACTCGATCTGATCCTGCCCGAGGCCCGTGGCTTCCATCTGCTTGCGCACCAGGAAGCGCTTGGCAATCTCCATCTTCTCGAGCTCCGTGTAGCCCGAAAGCCGGATCACTTCCATGCGGTCCTGCAGCGCCGGGGGAACCGTGTGCAGCACGTTGGCGGTGGCGATGAAGAAGACCTGGCTCAAATCGTATTCGACATCCAGGTAGTGATCCACGAACATGAAATTCTGCTCGGGATCGAGCACTTCCAGCAGCGCCGCCGAGGGATCGCCACGGAAATCCATGGACATCTTGTCCACTTCGTCCAGCATGAAGACCGGATTCCGGGTAGCGGCCTTCTTCATCATCTGAACGATCTGTCCGGGCAGGGCCCCGATATAGGTGCGCCGGTGGCCGCGCACTTCGGCTTCGTCGCGCACGCCGCCCAGCGACAGCCGCACGAACTTGCGTCCGGTGGCCTTGGCGATCGACATGCCGAGCGAAGTCTTGCCCACTCCGGGAGGTCCCACGAAGCACAAAATCGACCCCTTGGGGTTCTTGACCAGACGCCGCACCGCCAGGAACTCGAGGATGCGCTCCTTGATCTTTTCCAGTCCGTAATGGTCGGCTTCGAGCACCTGCTCGGCGTATTTCAGGTCGCGAATTTCCTTGGACTTCTTCTTCCACGGCACGGCCAGCAGCCAATCCAGGTAGTTGCGCGAAACCGTGGATTCGGCCGACATGGGCGGCATGTTCTCGAGCCGCTTCAACTCCGCCGTGGCCTTCTCGAAGGCGTCCTGGGTCATGCCGGAGGTTTCGATCTTCTTCTTGAGCTCGTCGATCTCGCTCTTCTCGCCGCGGCCCAGTTCCTTCTGGATGGCCTTGATCTTCTCGTTGAGGTAGTACTCTTTTTGCGCCTTTTCCATCTGGCGCTTTACGCGGCCCTGGATGGTGCGATCGACGTTGAGCTTCTCGATCTCGATATCCAGCATCTCGGCCACGCGCGTGAGCCGGTCAATGGGATCGAATATCTCCAGCAGTTCCTGCTTTTCCTCGATGGTTAGCTGGAGATTGGCGCCCACCGTATCGGCCAGCTTGCCGGCATCGTCCACGCGGACGGCGGCAATCATGGTCTCGTAATTCAGGTTCTGGCTCAGCTTGACGTACTGTTCGAAAAGCCCGGTGATCCGGCTGACCAGGGCATCCAGTTGAGGCCCCGGCTCGACCTTGTAGGAAGCCGTACGCACGGTCGCCCGGAAGAACCCCTCTTCATCCGAGACGGAAATCACCTTCGCGCGCTCTACCCCCTCGACCAGGACCTTGATATTGCCATCCGGCAGCTTGAGGCTTTGAACGATGTTGACGATTGTGCCTATGTTATAAATTTCATTAGGCTTAGGCTCATCGATCGAGGCATCGTGCTGGGTCGCAAGAAAGATTTTCTTGTCCCCCGCCATGGCCTCTTCGAGCGCCCGCACACTGGATTCCCTCCCCACCACGAACGGAGTCATCATGTACGGGAAGATGACCACGTCGCGGATGGGCATCATCGGCAGACGTTTTGTGTCGGATTTTTCCTTTGAAGTCAGCATTCTTCTCCCAAGGGGAGTCCCACAGACCTTTCCCCAGCCCTCATGTGCGGAGTCGAACCGGCTGCCTAGCCGGCCTTTTCTAATAGCGTAAGACTGATTTTCTGCGCCAGGACCATCTCTTTGGTTACCTGGAACTCGCGGACCTTCTTGTAGGAAGGCAAATAGTACATCAGATCCAGCATCAGATCCTCGAGAATCATGCGCAGCCCACGGGCCCCCACCTTGCGCTCCGTGGCGAGATCGGCGATGGCCTCCAAGGCCTCGTCGGTGAACTTCAGCCGTACGCTTTCGAATTCAAACAACTTCTGATATTGCTTGACGATAGCGTTCTTGGGCCGGCTCAGGATCTGGATCAAAGCGTTACGGTCCAAATCTTCCAACACGGCCGATACCGGCAAGCGCCCGATAAACTCGGGGATAAAGCCGAACTTGATGAGGTCAACCGGCTGCACCTGGGAGAGCAGGTCGATATCCCTTCGCCCGCTAATGCCGGTGCGCCCGCCCTTATCGTCTTCCTGCAGGAACCCCATCGACTTCTTACCGGTGCGGCGCGCGATGACCTTCTCCAGACCCACGAAGGCGCCGCCGCAAATGAACAGGATATTGGTAGTATCCACCGGTGTGAATTCCTGGTGGGGATGTTTCCGCCCTCCCTGCGGCGGAACGTTGGCCACGGTCCCTTCCAGGATCTTCAGCAGCGCTTGCTGCACCCCTTCTCCGGAGACGTCGCGCGTGATCGATGGGTTTTCGTCTTTGCGGCAGATCTTGTCGATCTCGTCGATATATATAATACCCTGCTGGCACTTCTGGACATCCCCATCGGCCGCCTGCAACAGCTTCAGGATGATGTTTTCCACATCCTCGCCCACGTACCCCGCTTCGGTCAGCGTGGTAGCATCCACGATCGCGAAGGGGACGTCGAGAATCTTGGCTAAGGTCTGCGCCATCAATGTCTTGCCGGTTCCAGTGGGGCCGATCAGCAGAATGTTGGACTTCTGCAGCTCGACCTCGCTGTTGCGCAACCGGTTGAGGTGGACGCGTTTGCAGTGGTTGTACACCGCCACTGCCAGTTTCTTCTTGGTGGGATCCTGACCGATCACGTACTGGTCCAGGAACTCTTTTACTTCCAGGGGCTTCGGGATGCGGTTCAAACTCCCGGCGGGCGGCTCGACCTTGTCGTCCTCTAAAATCGAGTTACAAACCGCAATGCATTCGTCGCAGATGTAGGCACGAGGGTAATCGCTGGGCGACGAAATCAGCTTTCCGACTACGTCCTGGCTTTTATGGCAAAAAGAACACCGTAAAGCGTCATCGGAACCGGTCCGCTTCAAGCAGTTATCTCCTGTTCCACGGGGTATCCGTGAATACGCCCCCGCGGGAGAGAGCTTCAATCCGTTTCGTCTCTATTATCACCTGAACTGCGCCCCTTAGCAATGTACTCCAAAGGTTGGTATACGGTTAAGCCGTTTTCCGAGCGTGTTCGAACAGGAAACTGAGGGTTTTCTCGGTTTGAATGTGAGATGCAATCCGCCCCAGCGTGCCATCCTTCTCGAAACGCATCTGCGCCGCCGCCACCGGCTCGCGCTGAGCCCGAGCCAACCGCTCGACCTCCCGGTCTACTTCGTCGCGCATGGCGGCGATGTGCTCGCGCTCGGCGATGCGCGAAAGCAGCATCGAAGCCTTGACTTCGCGCAGGGCCTTCTCGCGCTGCGTTTCCCTGACCTTGTCCCAGTCGAGCTTGATCGAGCGCGGGTCGATGCCCTCGCCCGCCATGGCGTGCAGGCTCTGCTCGACGCGGTTCTTGATCTGCCGCTCGACGAACACCTCCGGCACGGGAAACTCGTGGCCATCCACCAGCTTTTCGACGATCTGGTTCTTGGCTTCCTGCTGCGTCTCGAACTGCCGCTGCGTCAGAATGGCCTTGCGAAGCGCATCGCGCAGCTCGTCCATGGTGCGATAATCGCCCACTTCCTGGGCGAATTCGTCGTTGGCTTCGGGAAGATCCTTGCGGCGCACGCCTTTCACCGCGGCGCGGAAGCGAACGGTGCGGCCGGCCAGGCGCTTGGACTGATAATCCTCCGGGTAAGTAACTTCGAACTCTTTCTCTTCTCCCGGAGAAGCGCCGCGCAAGTTCTCGGTGAAGGCCGCAAAGGTATCCTCACCACCCAACTCCAGCACCATTTCTTCCTGCTTGACGGGCTCGCCTTCGACGCCCGAGAGGCTTTCGAGCGCCACCACCGCGAAATCGCCATCGGCCAGCGGCCGGGGGTCGATATTCACGTACTGCGCCTTAGTTTCGCGCAACTCCTCGAGGCGCTTGGCGACGTCTTCATCGGTGACTTCCGGCTCGTGGTAGGGAACCTCGATCTCGCGGTACTCCCCCAATTCGATCTCCGGAATCACCTCAAATTCGGCCGTGAACCGCAACGGTTCGCCGTCGTGGAAATGGACGTCGCGAATGTCGGGCGTCCCGACCACCTTGAGGTTTTCGGCCTCGAACTGCTTATCCAGGAACTTGGGGACCAGGCTCTCCAACACGCGCTGCCGGATGTCGCCGGCGAATTGCTTGCGAATCAATGAAGAGGGAGCCTTACCCGGACGGAAGCCCGGAAGCTTGGCGCGCTTCTGAACGTCCGCCATGATGCGGCTGGTTTCGCTTTCCACCTCCGGAACCGGAATGGAAATTTCCAGCGTCCGCCTACAACCTTCTGCTACAGCCAAGTGGATTTGACCTCAGGAAAGAAGTGATGGTTTAAGTTCTATAATACCACGTACAATGGTAACGGCTTGATTCGAGGACTCTCCCTTCTGGCGGTGCTGGCGCTGCTCATTCTTTGGGCGGCCGCGGTGCGCCGCGCCTGACATGCCCCTAGGCTTTCACCTGAATCTGGAAACCGCCGTTCTGAACGTGTTGCTGCTTTGGATTCTCACCGCGCCGCACGAGTTTTCGCACGCCTGGGTGGCTACCCGGCTGGGCGACGACACGCCCCGCTTGCAGGGCCGAGTGACGCTCAATCCGCTGGCACATGTGGATTGGCTCGGGACGGCCATACTGCCATTTCTGACCTCCCTGATGGGCGGCGGCTTCCTTGGCTGGGGCCGGCCCGTGCAGACCCAGGTTTCGAAGCTGAAGGGCGGCCTCAACGGGCTGGCGCTGGTCTCGCTGGCCGGTCCGGCCAGCAACGTCGTGATGGCGGTGATCCTGGCAGCCGTAGCGGTAGCGGCCCTGCACGCCTCCCCAGGGCTGGCGCAGTTCGCCATCCGGGGAGTCTGGCTGAGCCTCTATCTGGCCATCTTCAATATGCTGCCGATACCGCCGCTGGATGGCTCGAAGTTGCTGCTGGCGGCGCGCATTCCCATAGCCATCTATATGGAACTGGCGCGCGCCGGTTTCATGCTCCTGGTGGTGCTGATCGCCGTGACCGGCGTGGGCCGTTGGATGAACGAACTGAGCGTGGCGGGCGCGCGCGCAATTTTCCTGATGGTGGGCAACGTTTTGGGGCAGCACATGTTGCTCGGATAGAGCTGCGGTACTTTGGATTTATGAACCCTACTCGCATCGCCATAGCCACGGCCGACGGTATATCCGTCTGCGACCACCTGGCGCACAGCCGCGAATTCGTCATCGTGGAAATCGCCGACGGCGCCGAGGCCTCGCGCCAGGTTCGCCCGCGCGGAACGATCGCGTGCGGCAACCACAAGAGTTTCCTCGAGCTGGCGGAGGGCTGCCGGGCGGTGATCTGCGGCGGCATCGGGCAGGGCGCCTGGGATTCGCTGAAGGCCGGCGGCATCGATCCCGTCGTGCTGGCGGGCGGCTGCGGCATAGATGAGGCGATTGCCGGCTATCTGGCCGGGACGCTCGCGACTACCGGCCAACGCGTCTGCCTCTGCCACTAGCAGAGGATGCTGGAAACCGCTTGCTGACGCAAGCGGCTCGGAACGCTACCGAGCCGCGACCGTGAGGGAGCGGTGGCCGGCGGAGAATGATCGGGGCCCATCGGAACAGGAGGATAGAACATGCGCGCTTGGTTGATGGATTCGTTCGCGGGTACCGGGACATTGCGATTGGGCGAAGTGGAAG
>Ga0181520_10002727_pt1 | contig 32188 bp, 25 predicted proteins | sample PEATcosm2014_Bin_29_FD_132451 | JGI IMG/M metagenome (GOLD analysis project Ga0181520, IMG submission 132451) | Peatland microbial communities from MTU Mesocosm Facility, Houghton, MI, USA - PEATcosm2014_Bin02_30_metaG | ecosystem: Environmental > Terrestrial > Soil > Wetlands > Peat | place...
GCTGACCGACGGACAAGTTGTTTCCGACACTTTGAATGAAGGAGTGAGCCATGGGCAAGTTCCTGCTTCTCGCGTTTAGAAATGTCTTTCGCAACCGCCGCCGCACCATCATGACCTTGTTCGTGGTGGGAGGGGGCGTGGCAGGTTTGCTTATGGCCGGCGGATACTTCGCCTTCATGACTCACGGGCTGCGCGAAAGCACCATCAACAACGGCTTGGGACACCTGCAAATCTTCACCGCCGATCACTTCCGCCGCGACGAGGTACGGGTGCTCGACACGGGCATCGAAAACTGGCGTCAAGTTGCCGCGAATGTGACCTCGGCACAGCATGTGCGTGGCGTAGCTCCGCGCATCGACTTCTACGGCATGGTCTCAAACGGAACCAAGGCTGCCGGATTCATGGGCAGCGCGGTCGATCCAGATGCGGAAAAGAGCTTGGGATTCGTCACCCGCGTAGTCGATGGGCGCGATCTGGACGCCAAGCCTTCGGGCGAGGTGGAAGCGCTGGTCGGCGCCGGGCTGGCCAAGTCGATGGGCGTAAAAGTCGGCGATGGGCTGACGGTGCTGGCCATGACCTCCGATGGCGCGCTCAACGGCGTCGATATTCAAATCGTGGGCATTGTGAACTCCGGGGTTGCGGAACTGGATGCGCGTTATGTGCGCATCACTCTGCCCGCCGCTCAGCGCCTGCTGCAAAGCGATCGCGTCACGAACCTGGTGGTCGGCCTGGACTCGACTGACAACACCGACCTGGCCTACACCGAACTGATCCCGCGGCTGAAGGGCTTGCCGCAGGAGATTACGCTGAAGAAATGGATCGACCTGGCTACCTACTACAAGCAGGTGAACACCATGTTCAACGGCATCTTTCTCTTCATGGGCCTGATTGTCTTCTTCATGGTTCTCATGTCGAGTGTGAACACGCTGCTGATGGCCATGCTGGAGCGCACGCGCGAAATTGGCACCATGCTGGCCATGGGCACGCCGCGCAGTTGGGTGGTGATGCTGTTCATGCTGGAAGCAACCGTACTGGGCACAATGGGCGCTGTCGCCGGAGTCGCGGTGGGCAACCTGCTGGGCGTGCTGCTCAACGCGTCGGGGCTGCATCTACCGCCCCCGCCGGGGTACACGTTGCCGATGCCTTTCATGGTTCTCCACGTGCCCGCGCAAATGATCGGCGCCTCTCTTCTCGTCATCATCTCGCTGGCGGTGGCATCCATTCTCCCGGCGATCCGTGCATCCCGGCTACAGATTGCGGAGGCTTTGGCCCATGTCTAAGATCAATTGCACACTGCGGCTGTTTCTGCTGCTCTTTCTGGTTGGCTTTCTTCTCACTTGCGCCCTCGTAGGCCGCGCGGCAACGCCCGATGCCGAGGCGCTACTCAAAAGGTCGGACACCTATCGCAACGGCTGGCCCTCGTATGTGGTGCGGGTCAAGATCACCAACTTCGAACAAGGCAAGGCCGACGAAGAGAAGCTCTACGAGGTATCGCAGAAGGGAACGGAGAAGACCTATGTCGAGTTCCTCAGCCCGCGCGACAAGGGCCGCCACCTGCTGATGCTGGGCGACGATATGTGGGTTTATCTGCCCGATACCAGCCGCCCGGTGCGCATCACACCCCTAGAACGGCTCTCCGGCGATGCGTCCAACGGCGACGTGGCGCGCACCAACTATGCCGTGGACTACAACCCGGTCTACCTGCGGACCGAGAAGCTCGGCGCCGAGGAATGCTATGTTCTCGACCTGACCGCCAAGCGAAAGGGATCGACCTATCAGCGTATCCTCTATTGGCTGCGCGTAAGCGATGCCCGGCCGGTGCGCGCGGAGTTCTATCTCACCTCGGGCAAACACATCAAGTCCGCGACCTTCGACCAGTACCTGCAATACGGCGACAGGAGTCTGCTGCACAAGCTGACGCTCTACGACGAGATTCGCCACAACTCGCACAGCGTGCTCGAATACAATGGGGCGGCGCAGCGCGATCTGCCGGACAAGCTCTTTTACCAGGGGCGGACAGACCGTTTCTGACATTTTGAAATCGAAAGGGAAATCAATGACACGAACTGAAATCAGCTTCAAGACTCTTGCACCGTTGGCACTTCTTCTTTGCGCGCTTCCCGCGGGCTTGGCCAGCCGTCTTGCGGCGCAGACGCCGGAGACACCGGCGCCCGCTCCTGCTCCGGCGCCAGCACAGGCGGCCGCACCCGTGCCCGCAACTGCCACGGCCACACTGACTGTTCACATCACGGGTATACGCAACGCGAACGGAAAGATCGGCGTTCTGCTCTTCCCGGACGGGAAGGGATTCCCTCTGGATTTTGCCAGCGCGGTTGCGGGCAAGAAGGTAGAGATCGACGCCAAGACGCTGAGCGCCGATGCGGTCTTCGACAAGCTTCCGCAGGGCGTTTATGCCCTCGTAGTGCTGCACGACGACAATCTGAGCGGAAAGATGGAATTCGATTCCGGCGGTATTCCGACCAAGGGCTACGGCATTTCGAACAATCCACCCAGGAGAGATGCTCCGCCGACTGCCGACGAAGCCAAGTTCACGGTTGACAAACCGGAAGCGGCCATCGAAGTCAAGCTGATCTATTGGCAATAGGCGAGTGGCCGGTGAAAGGTATCGAGATCGCAGTCAAGAGGGGAGGGGGAGCATGAGTAAGCCAAGCACGTGGCGAGATAGAGCGGCGAGCGATACGGGAACCCTCCTCTTGCTGGGCTTCGGTGTCATTCTCTTGCACACTCTGGTAAACGGGCGATATGGATTTCATCGCGACGAGTTGCTCACGCTGGGAAACTCCCGCCACCTGGCCTGGGGCTATGTAGTCTATCCGCCGATGACCGCGTTTCTGGCACGCCTGGAATTGGAACTCTTCGGAACTTCTCTGATTGGATTCCGATTCTTCGCGGCGATGGCGCAAGGCGTGCTGCCGGTACTCACCGGACTTATCGCCCGCACGATGGGTGGCGGCCGCCGGGCGCAACTGGCCTCGGCCTTGTCGGCGGCCATTGGGGGACATTCTCTGTTTTCAGGAGGGTTCCTGTCCTACACCACATTCGATTATGTCTGGTGGGTTCTGGCGGCCTATTTCGTAGCCTGCCTGCTCAAATCGGATGACGCGCGCTGGTGGCTGGCCATCGGAGCGGCGATCGGCCTGGGCATGATGACCAAGTACACGATGGTCTTCCTGGTCGCGGGAGTTGCCGGAGGCGTGCTGCTGACGCCCGCGCGGCGATACCTGAGAAGCGCGTGGCTCTGGTGCGGCGTGGCCTTGGCGATACTGATTGTGCTGCCCAACGCCCTCTGGCAGATTGAAAATCATTTGGTCTCGCTTCAGTTTCTGAAGAGCATTCACACGCGCGACATCGGGTGGGGCTGGACGAACAACTTTCTGCTGAATCAGCTTTGGAAATGCACCAGCCCGGTGACGACACCGATTTGGTGCGCTGGGCTTTGGTATCTGTTCGGAAGCGCGAACGGCAAGCGGTACCGGCTCTTGGGTTGGATGTATCTGGTCCCCCTTGCGGCGCTCTTCGCCGCCAAAGGCCGCGACTATTATCTGGCTCCCGCTTACCCGATGCTGCTGGCGGCAGGAGCCGTCTGGGGCGAGCAATGGGTGGGTTCACTCACCGCCCACTCTGCTGCCATCGCGCAACGAATCCTCTGGCGGACGCTGATGGTGACCGGTCTGATCACTGCTGCAATGACGCTTCCCATTGCTCCGCTGGGCACGGCCTGGTGGCGCATGGCAGATGGCGCCAACGGCAATTTCAATATGGAGATCGGCTGGCTCGAACTGGTTGAGACGGTGGCCAAGGTTCGCACATCCCTGCCTGCTAAGGAGCAAGCCACACTGGGCATCCTGGCGGCGGATGAGGGAGAGGTGAACGCGATCAACCTGTATGGCCCAGCCTACCGCCTGCCCACGGCAATCAGCGGAATGAACTCCAACTGGATGCGCGGATATGGCGATCCGGCGCCGCAGACACTGATCCTGGTGGGGTTGAAGCGCGAACTTCTTGATAAGATTTTCGACTCATGCGAAGTTGCCGGTCATCTGACGAACCCACATGGCATTGAGAACTTCGCGCTCAGCGGATCTCCCGACGTATTTGTCTGCCGGAATCTGCGTGTACCCTGGCCGGAATTCTGGCAGCGCTTCAGGTACTACGGATGAGAGAGCGGGCGGGTGTGCTCGCCGATTCGATTCTTTGCCGCGAAACGAAAGACCAAGAGACGTCGAAAGGGAAACGGGATGTCAAGGACTTGCCTCGAAATGCTCCGCACTGCAACGCTGGTTTTGCTGGGCTGCGCCTTGCTGGCGTTCTCCGCCGTACGGCTGGCAGCACAGTCACAGGCGCAGCAGGCAGCTGCGCAAACTGCCTCAACGCTCACCGTTCGCGTGGCAGGATTGCGCAATGCCAAGGGAACGATCCGCCTGACTCTTTACCGCGATTCGAAACCGGTTGAGACGCGGAATCTGGAGATCGAGGCTCAGACGCTCAGCGCCAAGGCCGTATTCGAGAAGCTCCCGCAAGGTGTCTACGCCGTCTACGTGTTCCACGACGAAAACTCGAACGGGAAGATGGACACGAACTTATTTGGAATGCCGGTGGAAGGATACGGCATGTCCAACAACCCAAGCAAGAGAATGGGCCGTCCCGGATTCGATGAGACCAACTTCCAGTTGAATCGGCCTGAGTCCACAATCGAAATCGCACTGATCTATTGGTAGTGAACGAGATGCCTGAAAAAGAAGAAGCGGCTATAGAGCAACTAGGGCGCGAGAACCAATCTGCCGATGTGCGCGATCGGCGCAAGGAGCCGGGGCGGCTGATGAGACTCCGCACCCCGGCGGCTCTGATGCTGATTTTCTGGACCGTGGCGATTGCGTTGTGGCAGCGGACGGGAACGATATTCTTCCTCTTCGACATTGGTTACATAGGCACTTCCCTGGGCGTGGGGCTTGGGTTCTATGCACTGCTTCCGCGGCGCAACAAACCTGCTGGCAGGCGGCTGGCTCAGTTTCTGATCGGCGTGTACATGGTCGGATTCTTGGGGTTGTTCGTATACCAGAACATGCAACTGGAAGGCCTGTTCTTCTTTCTATGCACTGGCATTTTTTCAGGCGCCATCATCCACTATTCGATCGCCAAGATCTTCGGGCCGCTGATCTTTGGGCGCGGCTTCTGCGGATGGGCGTGCTGGACGGCAATGGTGCTGGACCTGCTGCCCTTTGACAAGAGCAAGGGCTGGGTTCCCGGCCCGTGGAAGTGGGCGCGCTACGCGCACTTCGCGCTGAGCCTGGGATTGGTGGCATCGCTGGTGTTTCTCCTCGGTTATCGGCCTTGGGCGCTGGCTCCGCTGAAGTGGCTGCTGGCCGGCAACCTGCTCTACTACGCTGCCGGAATCGCCCTGGCTTACGCGCTCAAAGACAACCGCGCCTTTTGCAAGTACCTCTGCCCGGTACCGGTGCTGATGAAGCTAGGCTCGCGCTTCGCGTTCCTGAAGGTCTCCGGCGCCAAAGAGAGTTGCACGGAGTGCATGGCCTGCGTAAAGGTGTGCCCGATGGACATTCGAATTCCCGATTACGTGATGGCAGGCCAGCGCGTGCTCTCCACCGAGTGCATTCTGTGTAACACCTGCGTCAGTGCATGTCCCGCGGGCTCGCTGAACGTTTCCTGGGGATTCGACCTGGGTGGACGCGAGCGGCTGCAACTGCGGTCTGCCACTACAACCAGCCATGCGGTGGCCGGAAGGCAAAGCAAATGAGACTCCCGGTCGCAGTTGTGGCTCTTGTGGTTGCCTCGATCGCGGCATCCGCGCAGGATACGCCGGCGCCGGAGAGCCGCCACGATTTCCGTTACTCGCTTTCGGTGATCGACGACGCCACTTTCTACGGCAACCTTCAAGTCCCTGCGCCCAAGGTGCTCAACCAGTTGTTGCTTGAGCCAAAAGCCACGGTGCGCTTTAAAGAGCGTTTGACCGTCTCTTCGAGCTTGATTGGAATTGCGGACACATACACCCACACGACGACGCAGTTGCGCGTGAAGGAGACGTTTGCGGGAGTTTCGGCCGGGGATTTCGATTTCATGGCGGGGCGAAGGATGGTGCGTTGGGGTACCGGCTATGCCTTTACCGCAGCCGGGGTTCTGGACCCGCCGCGCGTGCCAACCAATCCCACCGACCGGCTGAATCTGAACCAAGGCCGCGACATGGTCAAGGGCGACTGGGTGCGCGGGCCGCACGCGATTACGGTTGCGTGGTCTACAGCCGCCCTGGCTCCGGCGTCGAGCAATGCCCACGACACGACTGCATTCAGGTACAACGTGCTGGTGCATGGGTTCGACACCGCGCTCATCGCCGGCGACGACCGCGGCGGCGACGCCTTTGGCGCGCTCACTTTTACCCGAGTCTTTGGCCAAGCCTGGGAGCTGCATGGCGAAGGCGCGTGGCGTGAGCAGGGCGCTGTGCTGTTAGGGGGCAAATACATCACTCAGTCTGGCATAACCTTTATCGGAGAATTCTATACGCCCCCCAACATCCCTTACTATCGGGACATGACGGTTTCGCCTCTCGCCGGGCGTCAGCACTATGCGTTCTTCGACGTCGCCAAGTCCCGCTTGCGCGAGCGTCCGGGATGGAAAGAATGGGACCTGGATGCATATCTCGTGGCTAACCTGAACGACCGCAGCTATACCGCCGCTTTCGACGCCAACCGCAGATTCGGCAACCGCTTCTCTGCCTACATGCATCTTGAGGCGCCGGCGGGCAGCAAGACATCGGAGTATGGGATAACTCCCTACGCCACAGCCACGTCCTTGGGGGTTCGCTTCCAGTTATGAATCAGGAGACCGGACAATTCGCTTTAAAGGGGCAGAGACTAAGTTCCCGAGTAGGCCCAACGATTGTCAAGCTGATATGGATCGTGCCCGGCGTCGCCGTGCTGTGCCTGGCGATTTTTCTCGCGTTGGGCCGCACCAAGCTGTCGGAGAGCGGCGTCGAGTTGGTCGTCACTTTTATTTATTCCGCGTTGATCGGGCTGCCTTCCGCTCTTCTTCTGACCTTCGTCTCCTTTCGCTACTCGCAAAGATTCCCTCGTATGATCTTTGTTCTGGATACGCTTGTCTTGCTCACCACGGCGACCTGCGGGACGCTGGCGGGCAGCCTGCTGCTGCAATGGATCTGGAACGCGCCGCCCGGCCAATATTGGCGAGATTTCCTCGCTTCGTATCCCATCAGCATCGTGATTACGCTCATGACTGGTCTGGGCATCACGTCCTTTGAGACTCTCCGCTACAAGCTCCAGGCAGCCACGCTGGAACTGCGGACAAAACAAGTGGAACAGGAGCGCGCCCACAAGCTGCTGGCAGAGGCGCGCTTGTCTTCGCTTGAATCGCGCATCCATCCCCACTTCCTTTTCAACACGCTCAACTCCATTGCGGCGCTGATTCCGTCTGACCCGGTGCGCGCCGAAGATACCGTGGGCAAGCTGGCCTCTCTGTTGCGCTTTTCGCTCAATGCCAACCAGCACGGGCTGGTGCCCCTTGGCCAGGAGATGAAGGTCGTTCGCGATTATCTTGAAATCGAGAGAACGCGCTTCGGTCCGCGGCTTCGCTATGCGATCCAGCTTCCGGAGTCTCTCGAAGACGTGAAGGTACCGCCGCTGGCGCTCCAGTCCTTGGTGGAAAACACCATCAAGCATGTGGTTTCGCAACGCGCGCAAGGAGCCCAAATTCAAATCGCGGTAGAGCGGGAAGCCAAACGCGTGCACTTGCAAGTGGTCGACGACGGTCCCGGCTTCTCGCTCGATGCCATTACCCCCGAGCACGGACTGGGCAACCTCATCGCTCGCCTGGAGATCTTGTTCGGAGCGGACGGACAGCTTGAAGTTGCGCGCGTGGGAGAAAAGACCGCCGTGAGAATTTCATTTCCCACGTGACAAGGAATGACCATGGAAAGCACGCAACTCAACGCCTATCTCGTGGATGACGAACCCCTGGCCATCGAGCGCCTCTCCCGCTTACTGGCCAAATTCGACAGCCTGAAGATCGTTGGCGCCTCGAATGACCCGGCGGAGGCGCTGGATTTCCTGTCCGGCGAGGCGGGCAGTTCGATTGACGTGCTCTTCCTCGACATACAGATGCCGGGCATGAACGGCTTCGAGCTACTATCGCGCCTGCAGGAGCAGCCGTTTATCATCTTCACCACAGCGTTCGACGAATACGCTCTGCGGGCCTTTCAGGTGAATTCGATCGACTACCTCTTGAAGCCCATCGACACGGATCAACTGGAGCGCGCGGTGGGGAAACTGGACCGGGTGCGGCCCGCAGACAAGCCCGTCTGGCAGCAGAATCCCGATCTGCCGTCCCTGCTAAAAGAACTGGCGGCATCGCTGCGCGGCGGGCAGCACGATTACCCGCGCCGCATCGCTTCTCGTGTGGGCGAGCGCATTTCGTTTGTGGATCTGGATGCCGTGACCCATTTTCTGGCTCAAGACAAGCTGACCTATGCTGTAACCGAGGGGCGCATGCATTGTGTCGATCAGAGCATTGCGGAGTTGGAACGGCGCCTCGATCCGGCCCGGTTCCTGCGCGTCCACCGCTCGGCGCTGGTCAATGTGGATTGGATCCGCGAGGTCAATTCGTGGTTCGCTGGGAAGGTGATTCTCTCGCTCAAGGACGTTCAGCACACGCAGATTCCCGTGGCGCGAGACCGGGTGCGGTTACTGAAAACGCGACTGGGGCTATAGAGCAGCCCCGGAAGCCGGAGCGGCGGTCTAAATCGCTGACTGGACTGCCGATTCAGCCCACATGATCGCCTCGGCATACCAATTCAGAAGTTTGACCCTATCCAGCTTAAAGGCGTCGACGATAGCGTCGCAGGCTTGCCAATCGGCGTGTTCGTGCCCCTCCAGCCATTGCAACAAGGCGCGTTCTGGGTTGAAGACACCTTCCAGCGCCTTGCGCACCCCATTGCGCAGGGGCAGCTCGGGGGTCAGTAGCTCCATTTGTAAGCGCAGCATCGCCGGCAGCAGACTTAGCATCCCCAGCAGGTACTGCTCTGTGGCATCCATACCGCAGAGCCCGGAGGCCAGTTCGCAGAAACGCCCGCGCATAAAAGCCATGCGCAGAATCTCGCTGGGCCCGTTGGCGCCCAACTCGCTGGTGATGGCCAGCATGGCCATGCGGCGAAAGGTATCCTCTCCCACTACCAGCAACGCTGTTTCGATTGAGGAGACCTCCTGGCGTATCGCGCAAACCGGGGAATTGACCAGCCGGAGGAGCCGGTAGGTCAGCGAGGTGTCGCGCTTCACAAGCTGGGCCAGGTTGGCGAGATTGACCGTATCCCCGCGGAGCGCCTCGATAATTCCGATCTGCGAGATGCGGTTGGAGGGAACCTTGTGATTCTTTAGCAGGACTGGACGGCAGAAGTAGTAACCCTGGAAGAGAATGAACCCCTCCTCCGCGGCTTGCCGGTATTCCTCCTGGGTTTCCACCTTCTCGGCCACCAAAGCCAGGGTGACTCCGCCGAGTCTTTTGCGCAGGGCGTCGCGCCCCGCTGGGCCTGTCTGCGTGAAATCAACCTTGATGTAGTCGGCTACCTCCACGAGGGGTTCGAACTTTGGCTTCCAAACAAAGTCGTCCAACGCGATGCGGAATCCGGCTTCTTTCAGTCTTCTGCATGCTGCGATCAGGGTGGGCGTTGGCTCCAGGGTTTCCAGTATCTCCAGCACGGTCATGCCGGGCGGCAGAATGTCTACCATTCGCTCAATCAGGGATTCGTCGGTGCAGTTCACGAACGCCGGTAAGCCGCCCGTCAGGTTTTCCAACCCGAACATTACGGTGTTGTCGAGCATCGTGCGGGTCGCTAGATTGCCGTCTCCGCAGAAAAAAGCCTCCGGTCCGCTGCGGAACAGCAATTCGTAAGCATGAACCCGGCCGCGCACATCCAAAATCGGTTGGCGCGCCAGGTAGCGCAGTGCGTCTGGCAGCTCTGGATGAAGCGCTTCTGTGCTCCTGGCACGCAAATCCTGTGTCGACATGTGGAGCCTCGATCTCCATTTATCGACCAGAATCGCTGCAGATTTTATCGGTCTCTTCTCCTTTTGTGATTGGTATCACGCGCTCGGAGTGAAACTCATGCTCCCATGAACATCCCACCATTCACATCCAGGACATGGCCGGTGATGTAAGCCGCTGCGTCGGAGGCCAGAAAGGCAACCGATTGCGCGATTTCCAGGTCCGTCCCCGGCCGGCCCAGCGGAATCGTGGCCATCATGGCCGCGCGCTGCTTCTCGTCGAGCACAGCGGTCATGGGAGTTTCGATGTAGCCCGGCGCGACGGCGTTCACCGTAATGCCGCGGGAAGCAACTTCGCGGGCCATGGAGCGCGTGAGCCCGATCAGACCCGCTTTGCTGGCGGCGTAGTTCACCTGGCCGGCCTGCCCGGTGCGTCCCACCACGCTGGAGATGTTGACGATCCGGCCCCAGCGGTTCTTGAGCATGGGGCTGAGCAGCGCCTGGGTCAGCAAAAACGCGCCGGTGAGATTGGTGCCCAGCACTTCGTCCCAGTCGGCGCGCTTCATGCGCAGCATCAGGCCGTCGCGGGTGATGCCGGCGTTGTTGACCAGGATTTCTACCTTGCCGAAGCGCTCGATGACGGCCTTGGCGCCAGCCTTGATCGACTCCTCGCTGGCTACATCGAGCCCGAATGCAGCAGCCTTCCCACCCTCTGCTTCGATCTGCGCCGCAACTTCTGCCAATTTGGCCTGATTGCGTGCGGCCAGCGCCACGGTGGCACCGGCCCGCGCCAGTTCCAGCGCGCAAGCGCGGCCAATTCCCTGCGATGCCCCGGTAACCAGCGCGATTCTTCCCTGCAAGTTCGCCATAGCTCTCCCCAACCCCTTATGCGCGCAGCTCCGCGCTTTCGCTTCCCATTATAGGTGGACCAAAGTGATGGATTTGCCTGTGCGCGGGGAGTCGAGCAGTCGGCTTCACCATCCTGCCCTGGTGTTGGTTGCCGCAAATGGTGTCAATTGCCGATGCCCGCGAGTGGATTGCATTCGTGGAAGAGACTTCCTTCTGCGGCCTGAACCCAGCTCATTTTGCACCGTTTAGGGCGCACTTCGGCTACGCTGGCAGGCTTTGAAGGCGCGCCCTTTCAAGATACAAACGACTATCGGTGTGGCGGACACCACCAGCGCGCTGTCCCTAATGTTTTTGGCAAGCTACGCCCGTGACTGTGTGTGAGTTGTGCCACGAATGTGGCTCAGTTCGGGGGGTGGTGAACGAAGAGCCTGCATTTCTTGCGCCAGGGTTTCTCAGGCCAAGTTCAGAGGCAGGAGAATAAGCGCAAAAACCACGACTCAGTACCCAGAGGTCGCCCAGGTGGGATGCCTAATTTGAGGTTGATTGCCCCTTATCCCGAGGGCGAAACAGCCACCGTGACCGGGCGGCCGGCCAGCGCCGGGCGAACCAGTTCGGCCGGCCACACATAGACCGCCAACCGGCGCGAATAGTGGAGCACCGGCTTCTGATCCGGCAGCCGGATTCCGATGGACGCAGCCAGGTCGTTTTGCTCGATCTCCGCATCGGCTTCTTCCAGAGGCCAGGCAACATGGTGAAGGTTCGCACGGATCGGCTGTCCGTTGCGGTTGGCCGTAAACAGGCAGTAACGTTCCATCAGGAAGTACTCGAGCGTTCCGCTGGCGCACTCCGCCAGCTTCTGCGACGGACCGAGCCCCCGGTAGCGCGCTTGAAAAACCACCGGATTCGGCGAAAACCGTCTGCGGCTGTAAAACGAGAACTCGCGCTCCGACTTCTGCTCCAACTGCATCTCGGCCCAATAGTAGGGCAGATGAAAAAGCGCGCGCGCGGCGGCCACAGCCAGCAGGTTACCGGCATCGAGAGAGAAAAAAAACACTCCCGGCGTTCCGGTGTGCTCGTCGCGGACATAGGTGCGCAGATTCAAGTCGGGAAAGCGGCGAATACCGGGAATAGCCGGAAAACTGCGCAGCTTGATGCGGTCCAGCCAAAAGGGAACCACACCCAGCCAGGCAGATCCCTGAAAGGTGTCTACATGCAGGCCGCTGGGCAGCAGCGCGGCGATCTCCGGAGCGGGCACCGGCCAATGCGCATAGAGCAGGTCATTCCAGCGCTGGGTCATCGCCCAACGGCCCGTGGGCAATGGCCGTGGTTTTTGCGATGTGCTCACCCGGAACTCCTGCATGCGCTTCTCCTGTTCTTTCCGGCTGCTCCCGGCTCGCCGGATCGCCAATGAGCCGAAGGGAGGATTCACAGCCCGCTCCTTCCCCCGATGCCGTATTCTGTTCGCGAGTCCTCAACTATGTCCAGTGAAAGTTTCATTCCGCCCGGCGCTCGTAACCAAACCGACGTTTTTGCTGTCCACGGGGCAGATCCCGAGGTCCTGGCCTATGCCATGGCCAAATATTCCCGCTCCGCTCTCTCCATGCGCGAATCCCTCACCGAGATCAGCGCCCAGCGCGCCGAGCAGTTCCTGAATACATTCTATTTCCAATACGGCCACCGCTCGATTGCCGATCTGGCTCATATTGCCTTTGCCGTGGAGCGCCTCAGCCTGCTGGCGGCCATCGAACTGGTGGACGAACAGCGCTGGGACGGCCAGGAGCGCTCCACCCGTTATCAGGATTTTCTCAAATCGGGCTGGTACTTCCCGGATTTTGGGACGGACAGCGGCTCTGCCCTGCTCTATGCAGAGAACGTAAAGAAACTCTTCGACGCCTACCGGCACGTCACGGCGGAGGTTCTCGAAGCTCTGCGCCGGCGCGTTGCCCGCCCCGAGGCCATGAAGCCCGAAGCCTACGAGCGTACGCTCAAGGCGCGAGCCTTTGATGTGGCGCGCTACCTGCTTCCCCTGGCCACCAACACCTCGGTGGGGCAGATTGTGAGTGCCCGCACCCTAGAAAATCAGGTATCGCGGCTGCTCTCCCACCCCTTGGCCGAGATTCGCGATCTGGGAGTCAAGCTGCGCGAAGCGGCCACCGGCCCGGCGTGGAATGTGAATGGCCAGGCCGGCGCGGAGTTGGTGGAGAGACTGGCCGCCGCCGATCCGGAGCTGGCCGGCGAAGCCGCCAAACTGCTCACCCGCGAGGTCCGCACCGCGCCCACGCTGGTGAAATATGCCCAGCCCAACGAGTACCTGCTGCGCAGCGCAGAGGAGTTGCGCTTCATTGCCTCGGGGCTTCTGCGCAACTTGACGGTCGTCGATTCGCCCGTGGTCGATCTGGTCGAGCGTAGCGAGCGCCTCGAAGTGGAGCTTGCCACCACACTGCTTTATTCGGTCTCGTCCTACAGCTACCGAATCATCCGCAACGTAGTTTCCAATCTTCCCGAGGCCCGGATCAACGAAATCGTCGATTGCGGCCTGCGCCACCGCGGCAAGCACGACGAGGCGCTGCGCGCATTCCACGCGGGAGCCGACCTGCGCTTCGACATCCTCATGGACATCGGCGGCTTCCGCGACATGCACCGCCATCGCCGTTGCGTGCAGATCATGCAGCCCTACACAACCGAACACGGGTACGAAATCCCCGGCTGCGGCGACCTCGGCGGCCATGCCGACATCCTTGCCGAAGCCGGCGTGCGGAGCGAGTTCCAGGCCGCTGTCGAGGGCGCTCATACCGCCAGCGCCCAGATTGCCATGAGCCGCGCGCCAGAGGCCATGCAGTCGTCCCGCTACCTGCTGCCATTGGCTACCCGAGTGCGTTGCCTTTTCAAAATGGATTTCGCGGAGGCGCAGTACATCTCCGAGTTGCGCAGCGGGCCGGCCGGGCACTTCAGCTACCGCCGCGTGGCCTGGGAGATGTTTTCAGCTCTCCAGCGCCAGCATCCCTCCCTGGCCAAGTACATCCGGGTCACCGATTTCACTCAGCCCATCGATCTGCTGCAGCGGTAGAACCCGCATATAAGTCAATTCCCTTGCCAGTGCACGGCCAACCGCGGCCTGCACAGGCAAAGGAAATCCGTGAAGTCCGCTCCGCCATGCCGCTCCGCCGCGTAGACTAATTCAGTCTAGTAAACCGATTGACTGAGGAGTGTCTGCGATGATGCGGAACGGTTTTGCGTGCGTTTGTCTGGGGTTGGGAATGGCGGCCATGGCCTGCCAGGGCGCGCTGGCGCAGTGGAATACACCCAACCCGGTGCTGAGCTACGAAAAGCGGGCCGACGGCGTTGAGGTTCGGCAGAAGGACGGCGTGCTGCGGATTGAAGTGAACGCCGCAGACCTGCTGCACGTGACCTACGCGCCGCTGGGAGCTGCCTCGCCGGAACGCGCTTCCGATTGGGTGGTGGTGAAAAGAGACTGGCCCTCCACTGCGTTCCAGGTCAGCTCCGACGAAAAGACGATTACGCTGTCGACCGCCAGGGTCAAGGCTGTGATTGAGCGCGAAAACGGCGCGTTGCACTATGTGGAAGGTTCCGGAATGACCGCGGCGGGCGCCACGGGACCGGGATCGACCGGGCAGGCCATGCGCGGCCGGATGCTGGCCACCGACGGGTACCGCTCTTTGCGTCCCGTTGAAGTCAACGGGGAGAAGGCATTTCATGCAGAGGTGTCTTTGGGAAACTATGGCTCCCACGAGGGGCTTTACGGGCTCGGCCAGCATCAGGCCGGGGTGTGGAACTATCGCGGCGAAACGGTAGACCTGTCGCAGGAGAACACCAACATCGCCATTCCGCTGCTGGTTTCCACCAACGGCTTCGGGATCTTCTGGAACAACCCCTCGCGCAGCCGCATGAACAACCGCTTTGTCCACGCGCTCTACCTCAGCGCGGAGGTCGCCGACCGCATCGACTACTACTTCATCTACGGACCGGAGCCGGACCTGATCATTGCCCGCTACCGCGAGCTGACCGGCGAAGTGCCTCTCTTTGGCCGCTGGGCCTACGGGTTCTGGCAGTGCAAGAACAAGTACGAGTCGCAACAGGAGCTGGAAGCCGTGGCGGCGGGCTACCGAGAGCGCCATATCCCGGTGGACAACATCGTGCAGGACTGGTTCTGGTGGATCACCATGGGCGAGATGAAATGGAACCCTAACTACCCCAACCCCCAGGGCCTCATCGACACGCTGCACAATGAGCACTTCCACCTCATGGTCTCCATCTGGCCGTATTTCCGGCCCGGCGCGCCAACCTACGACGAATTCGACAAGAGAGGCTGGTTCGTCGACAAGACGAAGTCCGTGAGTTTCCATCCGTTGGGCCAGGCCCTCTACGACGCCACCAATCCCGAGGCGCGCAAGCAGTATTGGGACAACGCCAACGCGGCGCTCTTTCAGAAGGGCGTCGACGCCTGGTGGCTCGACACCGACGAGCCCGAAACCGAAGGCAAGGAAGACAACATCCTCACCGAGAACAAGCTGGCCATTGGATCGGGCGCGCGCTATGCCAACGTCTTCCCGCTCTTCCACTCCGGCGGCGTCTCGGATGGGCAGCGCGCGGCCTCGGCCGAGAAGCGGGTCTTCATCCTCTCGCGCTCAGCCTATGCGGGCTCGCAGCGCTACGGCGTCACTGCCTGGTCGGGCGACGTGCTCTCCGATTGGGTGACCTTTCAGCGGCAGATTCCCGCGGGTCTCAACTATGCCATCTCCGGAATGCCCTACTGGACTACCGACATCGGCGGCTTCATCTCCGGCGGCGACCTCAACGATCCCAAGTTCCGCGAGCTGTTCGTCCGCTGGTTCCAGTTCGGAGCCTTCTCGCCCATCTTCCGGGTCCACGGCACGCGCAATCCCAGCGAGAACGAACTGTGGTCCTATGGGCCGGAGGCGCAAAAGATCCTGGTTGACTACGACACCTTGCGCTACCGGCTGATGCCCTACATCTACTCCCAAGCCTGGCAGATCACCAGCAACCACGGCACGCTGATGCGCCCGCTGGTCATGGACTGGCGCAACGACGTCGAGGCCCAGAACACCGGCGACGAGTACCTCTTCGGCCCGGCGATCCTGGTAAGTCCCGTATCCAAGCAGGGAGCTGTCAGCCGCACCGTCTATCTGCCGCAAGCAACCTGGTACGACTTCTGGACGGGAGAGAAGCAGGCAGGCGGGCGGCGCATCCAGGCCGACGCGCCGCTCAGCAAACTGCCGCTCTTTGTGCGCGCCGGATCAGTTATCCCCATGGGCCCGGCGATGGAGTGGAGCACCGAGAAGCCGGCCGACCCAATCGAGTTGCGCATCTATCCCGGCGCGGACGGCGACTTCACGCTTTACGAGGACGAGAACGACGGCTACCGCTACGAGACGGGCGCGCACGCCACTATCGCGCTGCACTGGGATGACGCTGCCCGGACGCTCACCCTCGGCGCACGCCAGGGCAGCTTCCCCGGAATGCTCGTCGAACGCACCTTTCGCGTAGTGCTGGTGGGCAAGGACCATGGCGTAGGCATCGGCGAAAGCGCCAAGGCCGAAGCGGCGGTGAAGTACAACGGCGCGAAGATGCTAGTGACGCCTTAAGAGCAAGCTGCCAAGTCGGCGCGGAGGCTAGGGAAAGGAGCCTCCGCGGCTATTGACTCGAGCGCAAAGGAGTCGCGTCGCCAAGAAACTGTCCTCCTGGGCAAAGCGCGGCGAGGTCGAAGGGTCTGCAGTGAGGGATGCGACTCACTGGAGTAAATTCCCAGTCAAAGACGCTAGCGCGGATGCTCTGCCTTCCATTTCTCCACCCGCTCTTGCACCTCAGCCAGTTCGTCCGCGGTGATCCGCGTGCCGACCATCTGCCGGTTGGCTGCGTACTTCTCCTGATTTGGTCCCTTCACCGCCGCGGCAAGGTCCAGCCAGTAATACGCCTCCACATCGCTGTGCGGAACACCCTGCCCGAAGGCGTAAAGCAGGCCAAGGGTCCCTTGCGCCCCGGCGTCTCCCCGGTCGGCGGCCTTGCGATACCAGTTGGCGGCTTCAGCCATGTCGTGCGCCACGCCCTTGCCGTCTCGATAGAGTGCAGCGAGCCGCAACTGGCCTTCAACTGAGCCTTGCACCGCAGCCCTGCGGTACCACTCCGCAGCCTGCTTATAATCCGCGGCGAGCTGCTTGGGGGCGCGAGTTTGCCCGTCTCGCTCGGCATAGCTGTCTCCGACCAGCAGTTGCGCCGCGGCATCCCCGGCGTTGGCCTTGGCCAGGATGGCCGGGTCCGGGGCAGTACTCTGTCGTCCAGCGTCCTGCGCAAGGGCGGGAATCAGGATCGATCCCGCCATCATCGCAAGTAGAATTCGCGTCCATCCGGTTCTCATAGGCGCCTCGAACAATGGTCCACAACAGAAGCGAAGCTCTGCTTCATCTGCTGCCTTCCGTGCGGGATGCGGCGAAACCGCGGGGCATTTGCCCGCCTTCCCTTCGTCCCAGACTACAAGCCGGGAGCCATTTCCGTCTGGGATTGCAAGCGGGAAGGGGGTAAAATTCGTGTATGACCGACCGCATGAGCCTCTCCCTTGCCCAAGCCGACCCTGCCGTGGCCGCTGCCCTTGACCAGGAAACTCTCCGCCAGCACGAGGGGCTGGAGATGATCGCCAGCGAGAACTTTGTCTCCGAAGCAGTTCTTGAGGCGGCGGGTTCGATCTTTACCAACAAATATGCCGAAGGCTACCCTGGGCGCCGCTACTATGGCGGTTGCGAATTTGCCGACGTGGTCGAGAATCTGGCCCGCGACCGTGCCAAGCAGATCTTCGGCGCCGAGCACGTGAATGTGCAGCCGCACTCCGGCTCGCAGGCCAATGCCTCGGCCTACGCGGCCGTGCTGCAAGCGGGCGATACCATCCTGGGCCTCGATCTCTCGCACGGTGGGCACCTGACCCATGGCCATAAGCTCAGCTTCAGCGGCAAGCTCTATCGCCCCACGTTCTACCATGTCCGGAAAGACACCGAGCTGATCGACTACGACGAGCTGGAGGCGATTGCCGAGCGAGAGAAGCCGAAGGCCATTATCGGCGGCGGCAGCGCCTATCCGAGGCTCTGGGATTTTGCCCGCATGCGCCAGATTGCCGACAAGGTCGGCGCGGTGTACATCTTCGACATGGCCCACATCGCCGGTCTGGTGGCGGGCGGCGTTCATCCCTCGCCCGTGCCCCACGCGCACATCACCACCACCACTACCCATAAGACACTTCGTGGTCCGCGCGCGGGCCTGATTCTCTGCGGGCAGGATCTGGCGACGGCCGTGGACAAGGCCGTTTTCCCTGGCCAGCAGGGTGGCCCTCTGGTGCATATCGTTGCTGCCAAGGCTGTAGCCTTTGGTGAAGCTCTGCGGCCCGAGTTCAAGATCTATGCCGCTCAGGTTGTCGCAAATGCCAAGGTGCTTGCCGCGGCTCTGGCTGAGGCAGGCTTCCGCATCGTCTCGGGAGGCACCGACAATCACCTCATGCTGGTGGATGTCTTCCAGAAGGGTATCTTGGGCTCTGAGGCGGAACTGGCGCTGGGCAAGGCAGGTATCACGGTAAACAAGAACACCATCCCCTACGACATTAACCCTCCCCTCAAGGCCTCGGGTATTCGCGTGGGCACGCCTGCGCTGACCACCCGCGGCATGAAAGAGCCGGAGATGCGGCAAATCGCGGTTTGGATTGAAAAGGCTCTGGCGCGGCGCGACGACGACGCGGCCCTGGAGCGAATTCGTCAGGAGGTGGCTGAGATGGCGAATCAGTTCCCGCTCTACGTCTGGCGGCGGACGCCGGTGGCAGTTGAGGCTTAAGTCGTCCCTACAGATTTAGGAGTCCGGGAGAAGGCACGGCTGATGGCTGTGCCTTCTCGCTGATGGGTATCTATCCGGGGACCGTTCTTCGTTGTTAAGCAGCATGCGATTGCAAGCGACGTTATTGCGCTGGTCTACTGAGTTTCTCAGCATCGCATAGCCGTTTCGCTTACTTCCCTGGCTCGGTGCGCGATAATTCTTGCTTCGCAACTTGTTCTCACAGCCCGTGTTGGAGGTAATGTAATTGGTAGCCCCGCTCACGAGGCAGAAGCGCGGTAGGGCTCTTCTCCCGGAGGGCATCAGGAGGAAACGATGAAATCCTTGAAGCTAGTTTTGATCGCATTGCTTGTTCTCGCAGTGCCAGTGTTCGCTCAGCGGCGCGATGAGGGTGCGCAACCCCGGTCCTCGGGAAGCGGAACCCATCAGGCGATTCCCAAGAGCGGCCCCAGGCCAGTCGCCACTCCGCAGCCAGCCGCGCCAAATCGCAATTTCAGCGACAAGGACGGCCACCCCAACGTTCCCCACGTCGACGGAAAAGTGTGGGTCGGCCACGACACCGGCCGTGACGATGCCAACTATCATGTAGATCAGCCTTTTGCGCACGGCCGTTTTACCGGCGGTTTTGGCCGTGGGCATGTCTGGCGGCTTGGCGGCGGCAATCCCAACCGTTTCTGGTTCAATGGCTGGTATTGGAACGTTGCGGCTTTCGACATTGCCTATTGCGATGGGTGGTTGTGGGACTCCGACCAGATTGTGATCTACGAGGACCCCGACCACGTTGGCTATTACCTTGCCTACAACGTGCGCCTCGGCACCTATGTTCACGTGATGTATTTGGGACAGTAGTCCAGCATGGTCTGATGGTAGACTCGCATGAAAAGGGGGATGAGCCATCTGGCTTATCCCCCTTTTCATTGCTGTGCCCCTTGGTTTTGGGCCGACATATACAAGGAAGCTCGACAGACGCTAAGATTGGTGGTTCGCATGGAGCCGCCGTGTCTGCGTGATGAAATGGCAAGAGAAGCTCCGAACCAGACTCCCATGGAAGAGGTCCAGAGACGATGCATCTGCTTGTACGCCCGTTTGCGCGCACCGCAACCCTTACGCCAGCGAAAATAGCCCTCGCAATTCTCTCTTCTGCCCTCCCGGCCTTCGCGCAAACGGCTGCCACGCCGGCGCCTATTGTGCTCACCGGCGCGGATCGGCGTCCCGCCATGTCGCTGGATGGCGATTGGGCCACCATTGTCGACCCTTACTCCAACGGATTCTCAAAGTATTTCCAGAATCAGAAGCAGCTCCCGGGCGACACCCGTCCGGTTGAATACGACTTTTCCAAGTCGCCCATATTGAAGGTGCCTGGCGATTGGAACACGCAGCGCGAGTCGCTCTTTTACTACGAAGGGCCGGTCTGGTACGAGCGCGACTTTAACTACCAGCCCAAAGAGCACACCCGCATTTTCCTCCATGTGGGCGCGGCTAACTATCGCTCCTGGTTCTGGGTCAATGGACAAGCTGTCTGCGAGCACGAGGGCGGATTCACCAGCTTCAACTGCGATGTGACGACGGCCATCCATGCCGGCGCCAACTTTGTCGTGGCAGCCGTGGATAACACCCGCCGCGAGGAGAACGTTCCCACGGTAAAGACTGACTGGTGGAACTATGGTGGGCTCACGCGCTCGGTTTCGCTCATCGAGGTTCCCGAAACCTTCATCGATCGGTACACTCTGCACCTGAGCCGTAAGGAGAGCAACGTCATCGAGGGCTGGGTGCACGTAGAAGGTCCTATTCGCGGCGCAATCGCCGAAGTGGAGATTCCCGAGTTAAATGCAAAAACAACCGCGAAGGTTGGGGACGCAGGTCTAGCGGCGATTCGTCTTGAGGTCAAGGGGCTGGAGCGCTGGTCGCCGGAAACGCCAAAACTCTATAAGGTTCAGATCCGCGCAGGCAGCGATTCTGTCAACGACCTGATCGGCTTCCGCACCATCGAAACGCGCGGCACCGAGATCCTGCTCAACGGAAAACCCATCTTTCTACATGGCATCTGCATCCATGCCGAAGCGCCATACCGCACCGGCCGCGCGAATACCGACAAGGATGCGGAAACTCTGCTTGGTTGGGCCAAGGAACTGGGGGCGAACTTTGTTCGGCTTGCACATTATCCGCACGACGAGACGATGCTCCGCGCCGCCGACCGCATGGGACTACTTGTTTGGTCGGAGAATCCTGTCTATTGGGCGATCCAGTGGGACAACCCCGCTGTGTTAGCCAAGGCCGAGCAGCAATTGGACGAGGAGATTGAAACGTCGCGCAACCATGCCGCCATCGTCCTTTGGTCGATGGCCAACGAGACGCCCAACAAGGAGGCGAGAACGAAGTTTATCGAGGCCCTTGCGGCCCATGCCCGCGAGCTCGATCCCACGCGGCTGATTACCGCGGCGCTGCTGGTACGGGCCGAGGGAGATACCAAGGTGATCGACGACCCGCTGGGCAAGGCTCTGGATGTGATCGGCTTTAACGAATACATCGGCTGGTATGAGCAGCATCCGGAATCGGCGGATCGAACCGCATGGCGCGTTGGCTTCGAAAAGCCCCTGATCGTAAGCGAGTTTGGCGGGGGCGCGAAAGCAGGCCTCCACGGGGCGGACAACGACCGCTGGACCGAGGAATATCAAGCCAATATCTATCGCCATCAGATGGTTATGCTCAACCGGATTCCTCAACTTAGAGGGATGAGTCCCTGGATACTGATGGATTTCCGCTCTCCGCTCCGGCCCTTGGCGGGTATTCAGGATGGATTCAATCGCAAGGGGCTTATCTCGGAGAAGGGTGAAAAGAAGCAGGCTTTTTTTGTTCTGCAAAAGGCCTATAAGGAGAATACTGTGGGCAAGCCGGAGTGAAGTACTCCGGCAGCCACCAAGTAAGTTGCAGAAATGTTTCGATAGCCTGTGCAAAATGCGAGTTTTGAGTTAATCTGTTAGCCATGTCGACAGATTCTATTCTTTCACTAATTGACGCCGAGCTCGCACGGCTCACGCAGGTTCGCTCCCTGTTGGCCAACACCGGCAAGATCGCCGCTAAAGTAATTGAGCGCAAAACCAAGCCGGCAGCCGCGACGGTCAAGACTAAGAAGACCCGCGTATTGAGCCCCGAGGCGCGCAAACGCATTGCCGACGCGCAGCGTAAGCGCTGGGCTGCTCAGAAGGCGAAAAACAAATAGGAGCACGCTCCCTAACTCTTCTTGCCTACTCAAGCACTCGAGCCCTGGATTGGGCGTCATGCTCAGAGAAGACCTCCCAGAGTGCAGATCGCTTCTGGGCAGCAGGGATGTGTGTGGCGATTGTTCATCGCACACAGCTTGCCGTGAGTTTGGCTATAGCAGAACCAGAGTTGGTGTATCCCGAATGCAGTGCACCCAAGTTGCAACCATAAGGCAGCAGCAACTTCGCATTCACTGAACAGGACACAAGGACTCTGGCTCTGCTCCAAGAGACGGCGCGGCGACGTCAGATCTCCGAGACAGCACAGGCTATTTCCAGGTTTCGACGGCCAGAATGCTCGGCGGACCTGGATGCCCTTCTATCACCTGTGTCTCGATGACTGCCTCCATATTCAGCTGTTCCCAGTTGGGGGGTAGTTTCGCCAAAAGCGAATCGAGATAGACCGGGTTATATAGAATCTCTCCCGCCGCTTCCGTGCCCTCTTCCGAGATGCCGGCGGCGATGATCACTGGCTGCCCGGTGGTGTTGTCGTGGATACGGGCCACAATGGCATAATCGCGCGATAGCTTCTCGTAGGGTAGATCCCAGGCGGTTTGCCAGGAGGTCTGCTTCGGGCTCTTACGATCAACGAGCAGTGCGACGCCGTCTTTGGATTCAAACCCGAAGCGCAGCTTTTGTGTTACGCGCAGGGTCCAGATATTGTCAAAGGCGCCAATCAGCACGATAGGCCCCTCGCGAAGCTGTGCAAAGTGCGCCTCCGAGGCGGGAATCACGCGGAACGCTTTGTGCTGCGTTTCAAGAGCCGCGGCAGTGCGGGTGAGAGTAATCACATCCGCCAACGCCAGATGGCCGGAGTAGTGCAGGCGAAAGTAAAGCGGCTCCGCCTTGCCGTCTGAAGGCGGCGTCTCCAGGGAATTGATTGACCCCGCCTCCAAGTTCTTTGCAGGCTCCCCGAGACAGTAGGTGGCCGTCGCGTTTCCAGCGGTGATTGGCGCCCAAAAGCGGTCAATCGCGGTCGGCGGCTGGTAATCGTAGATCGCGCGATAGCGGAAGCCGATGCCTGCGCCCACGATGGCAGCCAACCCAACCAGCACTCCGACCAGCAGCCAGCGTCGCCGTGTTGCATGAAGCCGCAGGGTAACCGGGGGATGCTGGGACAATGGGTCGGCGGGCTGAGCCTGCAGGTCGGGCGCGGGCTCCGGCATGCGCTCGGGGAGGCGAAAGAGAGGAACGTAGGAGCCGACTGGCAGCTCGATCACCGGCTCGCCATCGTGACCCGTATCGTAGTAGTACTGCATCAGGCGCTTGCGCACCTCGCCCGCAGTGATGCGGACAACCGGGTCGGCGTTGGCATCGTAGCTGGGAGACCGTCCAAAAACCTCGATGCCAATGCTCCGCTCTTTGAGCTCGGCGCCGTTCCCTCTGAGAGTCTGTTCGACCGCGTATGCCAACAACACTGGATAGCGCTTGCTGTTGGCAAAGAGCGGATGCGCAACCAGACGCTCCAACTGTTCACGTATTGCGGCGGCCTCCGGAACAGCCTCTGCTGCCGGAAACTCTGTTGACTTCGACTCCACGGGCATTTCTAGCTCCTCGAAATTGTTTCAACCCATGGACCCACCGCCGACAACGCCCCAATAGAGCGCGTGCTTCTCAAGCCGGGAACCCATGTACCGGTCCGGCTTTCGGCAACTGCAACGGAAAAGGTGATCTGGCCAAATCAACCGGATCTGGACGGAAGTCGCGCTCATTCGCGACAGATTTCGCAACAGCCAGAAGGGTGAAACCTACTGCATTGCGTATCATACGTCCGAAGATCGGACTTGTCCACGGAAGAATAACCCGCATCCTAATAAAGATTTAGCGTGAATTGGCCGCCATGGTACCCGATAGAACCTTTTGTACACCATAATTTGCAAATACATTTACATCCGGTCCAGAAAATGTGAAGAAGGCAGTACTCTGTAGCGAAGCAATTCGCGGCGGAGAATACTGCCGGACAACTCATTTTCTTGTGATTGCGGCTCCTCGCCCCTCCGGTTTACTAGACCTGGACCTATCCAGGCAGGAATAACCGGGGGGCGTTTTTTTGCCTGCGACAAGCACTCGGAGAAACGGCCAGGAACGGGTTGCAGTGGCCGCCGTGGTAAAACCGCTTGGGCAAGGAGCTGCGGAGGGGCTTCAATACGGAAAGTTGAGGCTCTGCGCCAAGTCCATTATGCTTGGCTCGTCCACCCAGCCGGAAGACCGGCCACCATGCGCACCAAATCCGATTGGCGAACTGCCCCCGTCTTGCGGAAGATCGCTTTCAAATGAAAGCGCGCAGTCCCGGCTGTCATCTTCATCTGCTCGGATGCGGAGCCCAGCGCCCACCCTTGAGCAAGGAGATCGGCCAATCGGCCTTCAGCAGGGGTCAGTCCATAGAGGGAGCGCAGAATCATCGCCCTCGACGGAAGTTGGGCATCCGGGTCATTCAGAAAAACCGCAGCAACCGGACGATCTTCCAGTAGGGTCGAGGTGGAGCGGAAAGGCGTGACCACAAGGCGCAGCGGCCGTCTGGGTGGTCGCCGGGAAATCAGCATCGCCCCTCCAGATGGCGCCGTCCAGTGAGGCTTGCTGCCGGCCTGGGGGGCGCTCGCGGTGGAGCATGGAACCGCCAAATCCGTTCCCCGTCCGGAGCCTGTAGCCACTGCTCCGGCAACCAGTTTGGTGAGCCGTCTCTGCTCGCCTGGAACGGCGGCGCGGAGAAACCCGCGATCGAGTTCGATGCCGTCGCGCGCGTCGAGAATCGTCCGAGCCGCCGTGGTCATCAGAGTTACCCGCCCGCATCCATCCAGACGTATCAAACCCTGGTCGAGAACCTCCACGCAGTGCCGCAATTCGCGGTTCCGGTCGCGAAGCTCACTGAATGTGCGCTGGGTGTTGACGGCGCGCTTCAGATGCGGGACCAGCATCGCAAGCAGGGAAACCATGTCATTGTCGAATGGCTTTTGATGGGGAGCGCGCATCATCCCAAGCCCGCCTTCCATACCACCGTTGAGACCACCCAGCACGGCTGCGCATTGGTGCAGCAGTCCCTGCGGCTTGAGGTGCTCGTTATAGATGGAGGACCGATGGTACTCCTGGTCGGAGATCACCGACTGGCTGGTGCCAATCCAGTCCCCGTGCTCATTCTTCAAGCCGACAAAACGGTCCAGGAGAACATCTCGCCGGTAAAAGTATTCTGTATATGCGCGCTGCCAAGCAGGGTCGACCCCTGGGTTCAGAGCAAGACTGCAGTGGCCCGCCGGATCTACAAGCCCAAAATACGCCGCTGGCGCCTGCGCATAGTCGCTCAACGCAGCAAAGAAGCCGGGCCATTGCTCTGGCTCGGCGGAGGCCTCATACAGCAGCCCCAAAAGCGACGAGACGGCCTCAGAAGAAAGCGCCATATCACAATCCCGATCAGAACTTTTTTCCGTTGGAAACAGCCTACCAACATTATTTGCGAATGCGCAATATTTCTCTCGTTTGAGGGATATGCAGCCTTCATATGAGCCTGCGAAATCGTTTCATCTGCTCGAAGATCTGGACCGCACCCGCCATTGCGCGGCAGCGGTTTTGTTGTTTTTTGCAGCTTCAGGGAGTTTGTTCCTTTGAGAAACGATCAAATTAACCGGAAAGATATGCTCCAGCTGTTGCTCAACCAGGCCGAGATGAACGGATTCGAGTTCCAGCCCTGGTATCAGGCGCATGTGCATCCGGCCTGGCCAGGTCACGAAGCGGCGGTGAGCATGTTGTCCCGCGAGGGGCGGCACTACACACTCCTCTTTTCTCACGGCTTCGCCCGCGCATTCTGGCGAACAGGCTCCCAGATCGCCTTCGCCGTCCCCAGTTCCACCTACAACAGAGTCAACGGCCAGGGTAAGGTGTTGGAAGTTACTCGCAAGGGCTTCACTCGCCGCACCAGCAAGCCACATATATGGAAGTACCATCTTTCACGGATGGCTGCCGCCGAGGATCCTTTTGAGTACATCACCCGCTTCCTCCCCAGCCGTCACCAGGGAAGGAGCACCGGCGGCGAAGCTGACGAATCAAGGCCGCCGGCCTAACCACCCAAGAACTCTTGCCCGCTTGATCCCGGCAGCCCTAGCTCAGCCCGGCCATCACCAGCATGCGCGGCTCGGTCATCTCTTCGATCGCCGAGCGGATGCCTTCGCGGCCCAGGCCGGAGTCCTTGATGCCGCCAAACGGCATGGGATCGAGACGCCAACTGGGCGTATCCCCGACGATCAGACCCCCAACTTCGAGTTCCCTGTATGCGGTGAGAATTCGCCCCGCATCGCGGGTCAGCAAGCCGGCCTGGAGGCCGTATTTCGAGTGGTTCACGTCGGCCAGGGCCTGCTCGAAGTCATCGTAGGGTTCGATGCAGACCACCGGGCCGAACGCCTCTTCTTCTCGCACCTTCATCCCCGGCTTGGTCCCGGTCAGGATCGCCGGAGTGACCATGGAACCGCGGCGCTCGCCGCCGGCGACCAGTTTTGCGCCGCCTTCGACCGCTTCCTTAATCCACGACTCAATGCGCTCCGCTTCACTGAGCCGGATTAGCGGTCCGACCTCGGTCGTCTCTTCGGACGGGTCGCCGGTGGCCATCTTGGCGGTGTGCTCGACCACCTTCCATAGAAAGGTCTGAAAAACCCGCCGTTCGACGAAAATCCGCTGCACGCTGACGCAGCTCTGGCCGGCATAACCGAACGCCGCAAAAGCCGTCCGGGTTGCCGCGTCGTCCAGGTCCGGCCAGTCGCCGTGAACAATCAAAGCCGCGTTTCCGCCCAGTTCCAGCAGTACCCGCTTACGCCCGGAATGAGCCTTCAGTTCCCAGCCCACCTTCGCCGAACCGGTAAAGCTCACCAGTTTGATCCGGTCTTCCTTCTCCGCCATCCAAGCTGTATCGATATTGCTGAGGGGCAGCACGGCCAGGGCTTCCACAGGCCATCCGGCCTTTAGAATCACCTCGCCCAGGGCCAAAGCGGTAAAGGGGGTTTGCGGTGCGGGCTTCAGGATGATCGGACAACCGGCAGCCAAGGCCGGAGCCAGTTTGTGCGCCACCAGATTGAGTGGGAAATTGAACGGCGTAATGGCCAGTATCGGCCCGACCGGGAAGCGCTGCACCAGGCCCCAGCGGCCCTCGTTGCCTTCCGTCAAGTCCAGAGGCAGGCTCTCGCCGCCCAGACGCGCTGCCTCCTCGGCTGCGGTCTTGAAAGTGAGCACGGAGCGGTCCACCTCGGCGCGCGCCAGGCGCACCGGCTTACCGGCCTCGGCCACGATCAGTTTCGCAAAGCGTTCCTTCTGCTCGATGAGCGCGGCGGCCACGTCCTCAAGAATCTCGCGGCGCTTCCACCGGGGCAGGGCTCGTGTGCGGCGAAGACTGGCCACCGCGTGGTTCACGGCCTGGCGCGCGTCGGCTCGTGTGGCCACTGTCACCCGCCCCACCAGTCCCTGGCCCCACGGCGATCGCACTTCCAGCGCTTCGCCTTCGATCCACTCCTTACCGCACAGCAGAAATCCCGTTTGTGTTCCTGGCCGCATCTTCATGGCTCTGGCGCTCCTGTTCCAACTCTGCTCTAGATGTTACAAGGACAAAGCGCGGGTGGCAGCATCTCTTTGCCAGAAGCCGATAAACGCGAGCGATTCGTGCGAGCACTCCCTGTACACGAAGATGAGAAACGCGGGCCGGCGGCTCGCACAACCACGCGGCACAGCAGGCCTGGGTTTTCACTCGGGAAAGGGAATGGAAATGGCAGCCAATGCAGGCCTTAGGCTCGCCTTTCAGTCGTTTCGCTCAAAAATGGAGCTTTTCGACCTCTGCGCAAGCGCGCCAGGCCTGGCTGGTGTAAACTGGTTTGGACCCCAAAGCCGGCTTTCTCAAGCCGGCTGCATTGTGTCGGGACGTGGCTCAGCCTGGTAGAGCACTCGCTTGGGGTGCGAGGGGTCGGCAGTTCGAATCTGCCCGTCCCGACCATTATTCTTCAGTATTGCCATCCCTAAAAATGCGTCTGGATCGTGTGCGTTTAGCTGCTCACGCACACGACCCGAACGCATTTTCATGCTTGCGGCGCAATTTGCGTGGCTTCCCAGGACCCCTTGCCAAAAGCAGTCTCAACAAACTTCATGAAGCTGGAGACTTTCCGTCATTCAGGCGCTTGAAGGCGTTTGCCTCGGTTGTTACCTCGACGCATTGGATCGTTGGGCAAATCCTGTCATTTGAAGAGCGCTACTATAAGATGCTGTGAACGACAGACGCGGAGTATCCATACCAGGGGTTGCGAGCGATGGTTGGCAAACGAAGTCACAATGGGTTTGCGGGAGGAACTTTGCTCTGCCTTCCGCCACTGTTTTCGTGGCGGCGCTTCCTGGCTGCCAGGTAAAGACGCAGCGACGCCAGAAAGTCCAGATAGCTTCGATCGCGGCATTTGCGGCAGCGCACGGGGTAGTGAAACAGAATCAAGTGTGGGACGTCCTCCCTTCGCAGCCGTGAAATTCTCAATTGCGTTGACCCGCAAGACACACATTTCATAGGCAAATTTACTCCAAAAAATGTGGCGGCATTCCCGCCGGGGGAAAAGAGACTGTCTTCATCCCGGGACATGCGAGTATATGCCGATGCTCAAAAATAGCACAAAATGTTTTAAATCCTTCAGAATTCACCCAACGCCGCGTGCAGCGTTTCGCGGAGATCGATTGATCCGTGGCGGGGGGTCGGAATGATCCGGCTATAGCAGAATCAGAGTTGGCGTATCCCGAAAACAGTGCACCCAAGTTGAGGCAACCATAAGGGAGCGGCAACATTGCATTCGCTGAATAGGGCTGTGGGACTCTGGTTCAGCTCTAACCTCCTGCGATGCAGTCCCGGTTCAGACTGGCTGCCGGTTGTTGAGCAATCTCCAAGGGTCGCTGGCCAGTCAATCCAGGGTCCAAGCACATTCTTCATTCGTGATCCTGCGGCGCTTGGGGGGCTCGCATTTTAGTGCGCAAGGGCTGACGTGAATCCAGAGAACTGAATGATCGCGGATGTGGCACCAATTGCAAGCTCAAGACGACTCCGCTCTCTGCGAACTGTGCCGTTCGACCAAGGACATCGTCCCATAGGTGAACAAAGAGGTGAATCGATGTTGCCAACCGAGTAGGACTTCCGCGAAGATGCGCCTATTTCCCGATGCAGAACGTGGAAACGCGGCCAAACGTCAATATCCATGCGGCTTTCAGAAATGGCGTTCTTTCTGGAGACACAATGGAGACACAAACTCCCCTTGTACCCCCACCAGAATGCCGCCGCACTCCGGGTGTAGTTTGCCCTTCTCTGGTTTCATGCGGAGGCGGGGCACGGCGCTGGTGGTTTGGCTTGTGATGGCTACCGGCCAAGGTTCTCAGATCGGCGGTTTGTGCGGTGCCAGGCTTCGACCAGACGGCAAAAAACGGGGGTCGAGTTCCGTAAATTCCGAATCCATTTTTCGCACAAGAGTCAAGGAATCAGGAACATGATCGAAAAATGTAACAAAGAAATGCGGAAACGGAACTCGGGTTAAAAATCTCTGGCGCTAGGGCGGGGATGGGGTGGCGCGTCACCCGTAGCGCGCACAGGCGGGGAAGGACCCGCTCGCTCTGGCGACACTGAGACCCCTCTTTCCTTTGCCACAGCGCCCGCGCACCCGGCCCGTCTAGGCTGCCTTCGTGGAATGCTGCAAAGAGTCCAGGCTATCCGCCCATTCTTGGAGCATCTTGCGGCGTTGGGGTCCGTATTCGGCCCGGTTGTAGATTCCACGTACACCGCGCAGTTTATGGTTCAGGGCCTTCTCAATCCAATCCGGGTTGTATCCCATCTCGCTTAACCGGGTGGCACCCGTCCGCCGCAGATCATGCACCGTGAAATGCGCCATGCCGCGCTGTGCGCGTCCCAAAGCGCGGTTGAGTGTGCTCGGCCCAATCGGTGAACTGCCATCGCTGCCCAATGCCCGGAACACATATCCCACGCGCTCCGCTGGTGTCCGCAATTGCTCCAGCAAAGCCGTTGCTTGACGCGACAAATACACAATCTGCCCCGTGCCTGTCTTGGAATGCTCTGGTGGAATTTCCCACTCCCCGCGCTCCAGATCGATGTGTTCCCAACGCGCCAGGCGTACCTCAGATTTTCGGGTGAGCGTCAACAGGATCAGCCGGAGAGCGATTTTCAACATAGAGCGCAGCGGGGCAGCGTCCAATCTGCGGAGAAACATCCCGATTTCGGCCTCATTCAAGGCTCTGCTACGGGCCTTCGCTACGGAAATGTATTTGACCGGCGTTATGCGAACCGGGTTGTCCGCTACCACCCCACACGCGAGGGCATAGTCCCAAACCCGTTTAAGCAGGTTGCGAACCGCTACCGCCGCTTGCCCGTGTCCAGCATCTCGGATCGCAAACACAAGGTCGCGCACATGCTCATTACGCACCGCAGACATGGGCATTGCACCAATAGCCGGGTACACGTTGCGCTCAAGATACCGGCGCATTGGAGCGGAGTCTTTGCGCGCCCGCGTCATCACCTCGCGCAGATACCGCTCGCCAAAGTCCTTCACTGTCAAACCTCGAAGCGCCTCCTGCTTTTGCTTGCGGCGCTCGTCTGCCGGAGAGCTACCGGCACGGATTACCGTCGCCAGTTCGTTTCGCTTGACCCGTGCGGCGGCCAAACTCAAACCGGGGTAGCGCCCTAGATTAATTCGGCGGCGGTGCCCATTCTGCAAATAGCGAACCCTCCAACTCTTCGCACCGCTTGGCCAGACCTCCAGATAGAGGCCGCTCCCGTCATGGACCGAATATCGGCCCTGTTTCGGCTTGAACGCGGCGAGTTGTTTGTCCGTGAGGTTCACTACCTCCATTGGCCCCCATATTGGCCCCCGCGCGCAAATTCCGCCGCTTAACCGGCTGAAACCAAAAGGCGGGACATGTCTAAGATTAGAAAGTTCGCCCGATCACTCTGCAAACGACTTAGACCAATGACGGCGCGCTGGCGGGGGTAGAATTGCGGGGACATGGCATGGCGATTTCGTAAGAGCATCAAACTTGGACCACTCAGGTTAAACCTGTCCAAGTCCGGCATAGGAACTTCCATCGGTGTGCGTGGCTTTCGCGTCGGCACCGATGCAAAGGGCAGATCGTACACGGCGGCTTCCATCCCCGGTACGGGCCTCTACAACCGGACTTACTCGGGCAAGGGCACTGCGGCTGGTGTGGATGCGGCTCCCGGCTCCAGTGTGCCTCCACAGCCACGCGCGGGGAACGGCGCGGCTCTGGTGGTGGCGTTCATCGCTGGTGGGTTGCTGGTGCTGTTTCTGACTGTTCTATTCTCTTCCCGACCCGTTACCCCGCCCGCGATGCCACCAGCGGCTGTGACTGTGCCTGTAGTGCCGCCGCAGCCTATTCCTGTGAAGCGGCGGCGAGTCCATCGCGCAAAGAGAACCGTTACGCCCGAATATGCACCATCAGCCACTCGACTTCAGTCTTCGCCCTGATTGGGATTGGCGCGCAGGCCGCGCAAGTCCCTTTTTCGGGCAATCTGGGATTGGCTCCATTTCATTGCCTTTCCAGCGAAGATGAGTGGGGCCTTTCGCAGTTATCTTCACGTTGAATTCAGAGCCTAACGAAGCCCCTGCGAATGCCTTCATATCGGCTCCGGGTTCAACCGGAACAAACTCCATGACCCGCTCCCAAGGTAACGTCACGACTCGCTGCCCAAAGAGGGCAAAGTATCCCGGATAATTCGAGGGCGTATCCGACAGTGTTGCCGACCATTCCCCCTTGATGAACGCTTCCTGAGCCAAGCCCTCTTCTCCATCGGCTTTGACCAGACGCAATGTCGTGTTTGCGGCTCGTCCGTACTCACGACCGTTCAGCAGGCAGTCAAGGTGAAACAGGGACTCGCCATCTTCCTCCGATATGACAGCAGGCATCCGCAGTGGGACCGAGAATTTCTGTTCGATTTGAGAGGCTAACAGAATAGTCCGGCGGAATGGGCCTGCAAACGGATCGGCCCGTCCAGAGATACGCGCGTTTGACTCAAAGATCGACTGTTCCATGCGGATATCGATGAACCGCAATGGCATCCCACGGCGTAACGCATCGACCGCATCGATTAATTTCTTTGATTCGGACACTCTCTTGCCTTCGGTTTCCCATGAGAGTGTCAACTCCACCTTCCTCGATTTGACCGGAACGCCATCCGAACCAATTGGAAAA
>Ga0181520_10002728_pt1 | contig 32187 bp, 26 predicted proteins | sample PEATcosm2014_Bin_29_FD_132451 | JGI IMG/M metagenome (GOLD analysis project Ga0181520, IMG submission 132451) | Peatland microbial communities from MTU Mesocosm Facility, Houghton, MI, USA - PEATcosm2014_Bin02_30_metaG | ecosystem: Environmental > Terrestrial > Soil > Wetlands > Peat | place...
GCGGATGTTGTTGTTTATTCTTCAGCCGTTAATTTAGAGAATCCGGAAATAAAAGCGGCGATAGAGAAAAAAATTCCTATTATTAAACGCTCCGAAATGCTTGCAGAGTGTATGAGAATGAAATATGGGATTGGTATTGCAGGAACCCACGGCAAGACAACAACCACTTCGATGGTTGGTTTAACTTTAACTGAAGGCGGTATTGATCCCACTATTATTGTAGGCGGAAAGTTAAGCGGACTTGGCGGTACAAACGCTAGGCTGGGGCAGGGTGAATTTATTGTAGTTGAAGCTGACGAGTTCGATAGAACCTTTCTTAAACTGACACCCACAATTGCGGCTATTACAACTCTTGAAAGTGAGCATTTGGATACGTACAAAGACCTTGATGATATTAAAGCAGCATTCATTGAGTTCGCAAATAAAGTTCCCTTTTATGGTTTTGTTGTTTTGTGTTTGGATGAACCTGCGCTGCAGGATATTATACCTCAAATAAATAAAAAAATATTTACATATGGATTAACTGCTCAAGCGGATATCCGTGCAGTTGATATAAGCTATAATGAGTTTTCAAGTTCATTTACTGTAAAATATAAAGGTGAAGAGTTAGGAAAATTAAATTTGAAAATCCCGGGGGTTCATAATGTCAAAAATTCATTGGTTGCAGTCTGCATCGCTAAAGAACTCGGAATAAAGTATAATGTTATTAAAAAAGCCTTGGAATCATTTTCAGGCGTTTATAGAAGGTTTGAAATAAAATATAATAAAGAAGTATTGGTTATAGATGATTATGCACATCATCCGACCGAAACAAGCGCTTCTTTAGCAGGCATAAGAAACGGATGGAACAGAAGACTTGTTGCAGTTTTCCAACCTCATCTTTATTCAAGAACAAGAGATTTTTACCAGGAATTCGGAAGATCATTCTTGAACAGTGATATTTTCATCTGTACCGATGTTTACCCTGCAAGAGAAGTGCCTATTGAAGGCATCAGCGGCGAATTAATTGCAAATGCAGCAAAAAAATTTGGACATAAGAATGTTGTATATGTTAAGGATAAAAACAATCTGCCTGAAAAATTAATGGAATTAAAAAGGGACGGTGATATAATCATTACTATGGGTGCAGGCGATATTTGGAAGTTCAATGAGAAGTTTGTTGCGTTGATTAATTCATAAAAATAATGACTGAAAAATCGAGTAAGATATTAGGAACATTTATATTTGTTGTATTAATTTTAGGTTTATTCTATTTGATTCATTTTTCTAATAAAAAAACAGATAAAGGAGAGGTTAAGATGATTGAAATAATCGGGAATAATCTTCTACCTGTAAATGAGTATATAGCATTTACAAAGCTTGCAGATATTTCTAAATTCGATAATCTTACTCTTCTTGATATTAAGGAAAGATTTGAAAAACATCCTTACGTGCTTAATGCAGATGTAGAGTTTGCAGGCAGCAATTTAGTAAAAGTGTATTTAACGGAAAAAAATATTGAAGCGGTTTTTTTATCCGCCGGCGAACCGAATTTTATAACTGATAATTTTCAAGTTCTGCCGTTGATGCCTAATACAAAATTTATGGATTTCCCTGTTATTAGTAATTCATCATCTGAAGAAGAAATAAAGCCTCTTGCTTATATAAAAACAACCGGTGTTTTAGAAGCATTTAAAATAATCGAATCTGCTAAATTAACCAATGAGAATATGTCCAAAAGATTATCGGAAATAAATCTGCGAAAGGGCGGCGATATTATACTTACATTTTCCGGTATCAAGCCGCCGGTTATTTTCGGTAAGGGTGAAGCCCCCATGAAAATGGTATATCTGGATATTATGTGGTCTAAAATAATTGAACAAAACAGCCTTGCTGAAAACAGTGAATATATTGATTTAAGATTTTCCGATGAAATATTTATCGGCACTGGTGAAAAGACGGGTTATTCTGAATGAAAAAAAATATAATTGTCGGTCTTGATTTAGGAACCACAAAAGTTTGCGCCGTTATTGCCGAAACATTTGATGAAGATACTAAAATTAATATCCTCGGATTTGGTGTTGCTCCTTCGGAAGGTCTGCATAAGGGGCTTGTGGCTAACATTGGAAAAACCGCGGAAGCTATAAAGGAAGCTGTCTCCATAGCTTCTAACAGGGCAGGTTTCGAAATTAGTTATGTTAATGTTGGAGTTGCAGGCGAGCATATTACAAGTATGCGGCATCGTAATTATGTTACGATCAGCGGAGAAGACAAGGAAATTACTCAATCGGATTTAAATAGGCTTGAAGCTGATGTAAGAACAATAAGAATTCCTTCGGACAGACAAATATTACACATAATCCCGGAAGAATTTTCTGTTGACTATCAGGGTGGCATTGAAAATCCAATCGGGATGTCGGGATCAAGACTTGAGGCTACAAATCATGTCGTTCTGGCATCAATTCCGGCAATTCAAAATATTAGAAAGTCTGTTGAAAGGGCGGGATTTCATGTGCAGGATTACATTCTTCAGCCCATTGCATCAAGCTCATCTGTGTTGGAAGAAAGTGAAAAAGATTTAGGCGTAGCGCTCATAGATATAGGCGGCGGTACCACGGATATAGCTATCTTTCATAGGAAATCAATTAAGCATACTAAGGTTATTGGTGTAGCCGGGAACCAGGTTACAAATGATATCCGGGAATCGCTCGGGGTAGTAACAGAAGAAGCTGAAAAATTGAAAAAAGATTTTGGTTACGCTACGGAATCAGCAATAATTAAAGATGAGGATATTCTTATCCGCGGAATCGGCGCAAGAGGTAATGCAAAAATTCCAATTAGCCTTTTAACACAAATAATAAGTTTGCGAATGCGGGAACTTTTCAGCTTGATTGATAATGAAATTAGAAGCGCAGGGTTTAAAAATAAAATCAAAGCCGGAATTGTTCTTACCGGTGGCGGGTCTCTTTTGAAAGGCTGTACAGAACTAGCCGAAGAAGTTTTCGGATTGCCGGCAAGAATCGGCGTACCGCAGGAATTGGGTACCGGATTATCTGCTGAAATTGAAAGCCCGGAATTTGCCACTGTCGCCGGATTAATCAGAGGAATCCCCGGCGGAAAATCCAGTGAATATCAGGTACTAATAAAACCTAGGAAAATCGGAAGTAAAAGGACTTTATCATCGCTGGTAAAACGGTTTCAACAATTTTTTGATGAATTATAAAATTCAAAACTAAGGAGGTCAACTATGGCGCAGTTTCTAACACTTGAAAAGGGCAGTTCTATGTCGGCAATACTTAAAGTAGTAGGTGTCGGCGGCGGCGGGTGTAACGCAATTGAGAGTATGATAGCACGGGGTCTCATCGGCGTTGAATATGTCGCTATCAATACTGATGCCCAGGTTCTTAATAGCAGCAGTGCAACACATAAAATTCAAGTGGGAACAGCCATTACTCGCGGTTTGGGCGCGGGAGCTGATCCTAATGTCGGGAAAAAATCTTTGGAAGAAGATAGGGAAAAAATTGCTGAAGTCCTTTCCGGCAGCGATATGGTTTTTGTTACGGCAGGAATGGGCGGCGGAACCGGTACTGGTGGAGCCCCTGTCGTTGCTTCCATTGCTAAAAGCATAGGCGCCTTAGTTGTCGGTATTGTTACTAAGCCTTTCAGATGGGAAGGAAAGAAGCGTATGCTTAATGCAGAACAGGGTATTATGGATATTAAGCAGTATGTTGACAGCCTTATCATTATTCCAAACGAAAGACTTCTGAGCATTCTTGGTAAAGATATAAATGCCTTTGCCGCATTTGATAAGCCAAATGAAGTACTGTACGAGGCTACCAGGGGGATTGCAGATATTATAACAATTGAAGGCTTAATTAATGTTGACTTCGCGGATGTTCGCGCGGTAATGAACCAGAGCGGTGAAGCCTTGATGGGTTGTGGAATAGCAAGCGGAGAAAACCGGGCAATTGAAGCTGCTCAGAAAGCTATTTCAAGTCCGTTATTAGAGGGTGTTAATATAAAAGGCGCCAAAAGTGTCCTGTTGAATGTTACGGGTTCCAGTAATCTTACTATGCAGGAGGTTAACGAAGGCAACAATGTAATATTTGAATCTGCCGGTGAAGAAGCAAACGTTATCTTCGGCTGTGTAAGAAAAGAAGAAATGAATGATTATGTGTCGTACACGGTTATTGCTACCGGATTTGATACTGCTGCCCATGGCGTTAGTAAAGCTGCCGCTGAAGTAAAACCGAAACGCATTGATACTTTTAGAGGCGGATTTAATTTCCTTGAAGATTCAATTAGTAATTCGGAAGACCTGGATATTCCTACAATTTATCGTGTTAAAAGCCCTAAGTCTACCCTCGAAGATAAGAACGATGAAAAGGATTTACCTAAAAGCGGTTTTAATTTTGATTCTTCGCGTTATAATTGGGCAAAGGAAAAAAGCGACAAAGTTAATTCGGAAAATGATAATGATGATGAAGATAGTTCATCGTTTTTACGAATGATTATGGATTGAAATTAGAAGATTATAAGCTAATTATAGATAATCTTTCAAGTTAAACGAAATATTGGATGCTCTACACCATATAAGATTTTTCTTATTGGCTTAAAAAAAATAACCATAATAGATTTAGCGGCAAGTTATTAATTTTATCATATTCTAATCACTTTGGATTAACTGTCTGCCTTATATCAAAACAGGGATGATATTTCATAGTCACTCAATTATTCCGTAATCTTTTTGATTTAGATAATAGGTGCTTAAAACAGTTATGCTCTCCGGATGTAGAATAATTAACTGATTTTTATCCAAGCCGGAAATTTGCATTAAAGGATTTAGTTCAAAATCCTTTGAGTTCACAATCGATTCGTATACCTGGTATATGTTAAATATTTTATCCCTGCCGATTCCCTTTATTTTTAAATCAAGATTTATGTTTTCCTTCCTTAAATTCACAAGAATGATGGTAATGTTTCCGTTTTGATTCTGCAAAGCGGCAGCTTTAAACTCTTTAATATTTGCATTGGATTTCAAAGCTAAAACAATGGAGTATTTGCCAAGAAATCTTGTAAGCATTGCAAATCCATAGTATGCTGCATTCTCGGGAATAACTTCTTTTGTATGTCTTTTATTGTTAATGTCCCATGTTTTTACCAATTGCCACTGCCCATCAAGATCTCCGCGGTTTGTAAAACTCCACCGGTTAAATGCGTCAACCCCTATATTAATTCCGCGCAAAACATCTGATGCATTTGATAACGATGCGGCAAAACTTTTAGGACCGGAATTACTATCACCCCAGCCTAAATTCATATTACCAAACTCAGTCAGAAAAAAAGGTTTCTTTTTCTTTGCTGCCCACTTTACCCAGTCGCTTAAAATCTTTTCGCCGTCAGGATCAATTCCGCTGTAAGAATGAATATCGTACGCGCCGATATATTTATCGAAATCAATTTTCTTCTTATCAAATGGAGGAAGACTTGTCCAATCCGGGCCCGAAAGGGGAATTTTAATTCCATATTTATGAAGGGTTTTGCTTACTTTTTCCCAGGCTGGTGTCACCGAGCCTGATCCGGAACCATAGCTCCACCAATAACCCCATGTTCCGCCCGGCGGCTCATTTGTGATGCAAAAATATTTAATACAAGTATATTTTTTTGTCTTAGTTAAGTATTTTAAAAGTGTGGCTATTCCAATTGCGTAATCATCCAGTGAGCGGGGAGCGCTAATTAATGGATGTACTCCTGGAAAAGCATTCCATTCTACATGGCTCCACATCTGCTGGAGAAAGACATCAGCATTGTTTTGCTGGCACCAATCAAGAATTTTATAAAGCGCGTTCATCTCTTCATTTTTCCAATCGAATTTATTCCTTTCAGGCTCGTACATATGCTGGCTTAATTCAACCCGGATAAAGTTTAAACCCAACCACTTAGCATGATTAAATAATTGCTTCCATGCTTTGATGTTTTCTACCGGGGGATTCCCGCCGAAAGCGCTTCCTCTTGGTTGAGCATTCATTCTTACAGGATACTCGTACTTTTCGTTTTCCATTGGAATGTCCCTGGAAAGTGAATGCCAAGAAGCGCCGATTCCACCTTTCATAGTATGAATTTTCTTGTCTATATCAACCGTTACACTGATTCTGTTTTCTTGTTTAGCTGTTTTCATATTTAAAATTCCCTCTTGAAAATAATTTTAAGGATAAATCTTAAAAATTAAAATCTCTATGTGCCTATTATTAATCTTTCATACTCCCGTTCTAACAAAAGCCTTAATTGTCGCGCACTTTTTCCCTTCGCTTTCTCCATAGGGACAAATTGTGTATTCACTAATACAAGCGGGTATGATAAAGGTCTCGGCGTAGTTTGCAACGAACGGCTCAAAGGCATAAGTCGGACTTTCAACAATAACTTGATCACCTTCAACAACATTTATAACTTCAACGCTGCCTGTGGTTTTGTGCAAGACTTTTGTTGTAAACCAATGTCTTCTTGTCTCTATGAATTCTCTTTCATGCAAACCGGTTTTCTCTTCGTACCATCCCGGTCCTTCGTCAATTTTTACAAATTGATTCACTAAATTATTCTTTATCCATGAAGTATTTCTATTCCACTGAATAACATTCTTGCCGTGTTCTATGTTTATAGGTCGTGGCTTGCCGTCTAATCCTAATCTTCCCCAATCCCATAGTTTGAAGGTAAAGATATAAGGTGTCGCGCTGATTTCCAGCACCATACTATCCTTACCCGAGCAATGAATTGTGCCGGCGGGAATAAGATAGTGATCATGTTTTTTTACCTGCCAGGATTGAACATATTTCATGGTATTGAAAGCTTCTCCTGTTTCCTGAGCAACAATTAAATCATGAATCATCTCTTTAGGATTAATATTTTCACGAAGTCCAAGATAAACTTTCGACCCTTCTTTCGTGTCCATTATATAATAACTTTCGTCTTGTGTGTAATGTATTCCGAATTTTTCCTGAATGTATTCGGTTTGCGGATGAACTTGCATGCTTAAGTTGCCGCCGCCCATAGTATCCAGGAAATCAAACCGTATCGGGAATTCATCGCCGAATCTCGCATGTACGGAATCGCCAAGCAGTTTTTGCGGTGCATAAAAGACTAAATCAATTGAAGGAATTTCAATAAGTGTATCACCGAACTTTAACATTAAGCTGTTTTCTTCAGGGACGCAATTAAAGCACCATGCAAAATTATCAATGGATTGATTGAGATTACAGATATTTTTCATCCATTGACCGCCCCAGGGTCCCGGATCAAAAAAAGGAACAACTGAGAAAGGTCTGTTTATTGTCTGCCGCAATCCCTCTAATATTGCACTTCCTTCAATTAGTTTTATCTGCGAAATGTTGTTAGTATCCAATAAAAAATCCCATTTTTTCATAAGCTTCTTTTTTAACCTATCACATACGCGCCAATCAACAAAGTATCCTTGTTTGTAAAGAAGCATCCAATCATCAATGCTTTTATTATCAAGCCCGATACTTCCCACCCTATGTTCCCGCATTCTAAGTTGGATTTCCCAGCGCGCCATATCTGCATAAACCAGCAAATCATATTCACCTGCAATTAACGCCGCGCCTATCCCAATAATTAATATTGTCCCTTCATAACCTGAAATTTTTTTTTGATGCTCTGTCAGTTTAGACTTATCGAAATAATCATCAATGTTCAATCTGGTTAAATAGCCGAATAGCCTGTCATCCGTGACATCGGGATATACCATCTCTCTGATTTCATTTTGTGACTTATATATTTCTTCCGCTTGTATTAAATAATCATGGGGAATTCCTTTTATCAATCTTTCCGTGACTTCTTCCGATAATACACCTTGATAGAATTCTATTACTATTATTTTTTTCTTTTTTGAAATTAAATTAATTGATTGCGAGAGACGGGCGGTTATTTGCTGCCAGCCTATAGAAACATGAGAATCGCAATTAACTTCTACAAACGGAAATTTCTGAAAATTTGACATACTGGACTACACTGTTATTTATATAATTAGATAATAGATAGCTGACCCGGGTAATGCCGTATACTTAGATACTATTGAGGCAGCTTCATTAACTTTGTCTCAAAACGTCCGGACTTGCTTATAATCATACTCTTGAATAAAGGCAGTATTTCTTCTCACAGTTCTAATTCCAATTGTTAATATAATAGTTATGTAATAATATTTTACGAAAAACTACTAATTATAGCTTTTATTTCTCAAATATTCTTGTATTATTATTTTTTGTATTACTTACTGTTTCCAGACTTCTATTTTCCAGGGTTTTATTTGATATAAGCTATTTTATATTTCTAATTCCTTTTCTTATCCTATAAATTAATAATCCGATATTATTGCGTCAAAAATAATTTTAGCGATAAAGCTTTATTTTAAATGATTTTTTTAACTTAATTATGATGTCCTCGGAAGGGAGGTAGCAGCTTTGGTTGATGGCAGGCAAAATGCAGGATACTACAGCGTTACGTTTAACGCGGGCAGTTTGCCGAGCGGAGTGTACTTCTGCCGGCTTCAAGCAGGAACTTTCAGCTCGACTAAAAAACTATTGCTCTTGAAATAGGCTCTAAAAGAAGCTTTAACATTACTAATTGAATAAGGCGCCGTACCTAATCAAAAGAGTACCAATAAATTTAAAGATAGCGATCCGTTGATGGAATTCGATATTTGTGTCGCTGTCATTCGTCGCAGGGTCTCGCTTCGATGAAGATATTATTGTCTTCATCTTTTAAAATAATTATCCTATTTGGACGGCAGCAAATTCTGCATTCTTCTATAAAATCCTGCTTACCCCCGATAGTTAAATCTATCCAGACGGTATTAAGCACGCCGCAATATTGGCAGGTCCATTTAATATCTTCATCGGTTGTCTGTGTCTTTTGCATAAAATTCTCTCCGTTAAATACATATGTTAAAAAATAAAAATTGAAAGAATAAATAGGAATTCATTCATTTATGACTATTATTTTATATTAATTTTTATTAAATAACATGATAAATTTTTCTATTTATCTTATTATTACTCCATTCAAAAAATTAATTTATTATAAGCAATTATTAATCAGCATGAGAATAATCTTATGGGAAAAATAATCAATACAGCTATCATTGGTTTTGGGATGTCCGGTGAATATTTTCATGCTGCTTTTTTAGATGCAGACCCTAATTATCGTTTAATTAAAGTTGTTGAACGGCATAGTAATAGGTCCAAACATTTATATCCTTATATAGAAGTAGTAAGAGATTTTTCTTCTGTGCTTGACGATGATGATATTGATCTGATAATAATTAACACGCCTAACCATTTGCATTTTGAAATGGCTAAAAAAGCGCTAATGTTCGGTAAGCATGTTGTCGTGGAAAAACCATTTACGACTACATCAAAAGAAGCAGAGGAGTTAATTAATATTGCCGCAGCTCAGGGAAAAATATTAACTGTTTACCAGAACCGCAGATGGGATGGTGATTTTCTAACGGTAAAAAAGATAATTGAAAGCAAGATTCTCGGTGAGTTAGTTGAATTCGAATCTCATTTTGACAGGTTTAGAAATTATATAAAACCCAATTCATGGAAAGAAGAAATATTACCGGGCGCCGGGCTTTTGTATGATATTGCGTCTCACTTGATCGATCAGTCAGTTTGCTTGTTTGGAAATCCAACATCCCTTTATACGGATTTGAGAACACAGAGACCATCGGGAAAAATAATAGATGCTTTTGAAGTGATTCTGAATTATAATAAACTTAAAGTTACTTTGAAAAGTAATTATCTTTCTAAAATCCCTTTACCGCGGTTTACCCTGCACGGTACGGAAGGCTCTTATATTAAAAACGGATTGGATCCTCAGGAAGAAACACTTAAAAAATATGGCTATAGAAAGTCACCTGATTGGGGCGCTGAGCCTTCTGAGTTTTGGGGAATGATAGATGCCAAGTTGAATGGATTGATATTTTACGGTGAAATTGAAACAATTGCAGGTTCTTATGCTTCATTTTACGAGAACTTGTATGAAGTGTTAGTAAACGGTAAAGAATTAGCGGTTAAACCGATGGAAGCTTTAAACACAATCCGCATAATTGAATTGGCAATGGAGAGCAGCAGAACGAAAAGTGAAGTAAAACTTAAAGAATAAAATATAGAACACCAATGACGTGGATTAAACTGATTACTACCTGTTGTTATCTCTGAGAATCCGTCAAATCGGTATCGTAAGTATGTTATTTTGTTTAATAAATCGGGAGATTAAAACGGAAAATCTTCCTTGTAATTAATATTCTTTTCAATTTTCTGTTCCTCTTTCTTCTTTGCAGTTTTATGCACTAAATTTGCTTCAACATAAATTGCTTTATATGGCTTTACAGGGCAGGCATACTCACAAGCGCCGCAGCCGATGCAGTATTCATCATGTACTTCCGGCGCTCTTACATCCTCAAAAGGAACCATGATTACCGCTTTCGTCGGACAATGTTCCGAACAAGCGCCGCAGTCCGTTTTTTCCGTATATACAATGCAATTATCTTTTATAAATTTTGTCTGCCCAAGCTGTGTCAACTTCTTCTTCTCAAGTTTGACCGGTAAAATTGCACCATTCGGGCAGACTTCGCTGCAGATAACACAGTCAAAATTACAATAACTTGTTATATAGTCCATGCGCGGTTGATTTATTCCTAATATCCCATATTCCAGGAATGCAGGCTGAAGTACCTGGCTTGGGCAGGAACTGATGCATAGATGGCACGCAGTGCAATTACTCGTAAAATGACTTAAACTTATTGAGCCGGGAGGTGTAACAGGGCTTTTTCTGAAGATAGGAATCTTACTCAGTTTCTTACTGATTATTTTGTTTTGAGCAGAAATTAATTTTGTTGAACCTGCCAGAAATACCGCTACTGAAATTAAAAATTGCCGTTTTGCCGAATCAATACTTTCGGCTTTTTTTATTTCTCTTTTGTTAAATGATAACCGGTAACTTATTCCTTCCGATGGGCAAACTTGAAAACAATTATAGCAGCTTACGCAGCGGCTGAAATCAACAATCTTTTCCTTCTTATCTATACAACCGGATTTACATGCGCGCTCGCATAAATTACAGCCGATACATTTTTTTTCATCAATTTTAATTTTAAATAATGAAATTTTTGAGAGCAATCCCAGTAGTGACCCTACCGGGCATACAGTGTTGCAAAATAATCTTCCTGAAAAAAATGAAAGTATGAATACAATTGTCAAAAAAATAGCAGGAAGGATTAAGATAATATAATTCGTGCCGTGCATCTCAACCGGATTAAACCAATATAAATTCACTTTTTCTAAGGTAATTGCCGCAAAGTTATAAACGTTCAGGAGAACAGGTTTAAATAATTGAGTATAAATTCTGCCGAAATTACTGTATGGATCAAGCAGATTAATTACGAATAAACTGCCTGATAGAAAGAAGATAATTGATAAAATCAAAAATGAATATCTAAGCTGGTCGGCAGGCTTCAATAGATGGTAATATTTTTTCTTACGGAGTTTTTTTGAGATGAAGGAAAATATATCCTGCATTGTTCCCAAAGGGCAAATGCTTGAACAATAAATCCTGCCAAAAAAAACTGTAAATATTAATACAAGTATAAACCCGATTGCCGAAATGCCTGCAAGCTTGACAAATTTTATTAATGACGGTACAAACTGAAGAAATGTAAAATAGTTTGTATATGCCGGAGATAGTGAGTTATTAAAATCCAGAAATAATGCAGAAATTAATAAGAAAAGAACAATTGATATTGTTATTCTTATTTTCTTTAAATTAGAAAGCTTCATTCGAGAATACTGTTCCTGTCACTGGTACGGCGCTGCCTATCCAACGCCTATAACATAATCTTTTTTATATTCAATTTACTTAAATCTTTTCTGCCTATTTTCATCTGATCCGCAAATTTTATATAGGGGATACTGTCCGGGTCGACTCCAAAAATTTTTGCTGCCGCGGCATCTGCTGCAACGATATCGGTGGAAATAATCTGCTGCTTCATTAAAACCACATCATTTGTTGAGGTCCCTCTTGGCCCGTTTGTCATCATAACTAAATAAGCATCTACAACCGTGAGGTTAGGTTTACTATAAGTGGCGAAGTCAGCTATTGATTGCTGCAAATCGTTTCTATGCCAATCTGATCTATCCCAAACAATACCCATATTATTCTTCATGCCGATAGTTAATTTACCTGAATTATGATTCTTTAATACCGGTACGTTAATGAATACATCCGAGTCTAATATCAACTCATGAACTTTTGCATTTTTTATAGCCTTGCCCTGCTTAATAGTTACTTCATGGTAGTAACTTTCTGTGGCGCCTGAAACAATTTTTCCGCCTGCATCTTTAACAGCTTTTTCAATTCCGCTGTTTGCATAGCACCTGGTCCAGTTATCACAGGTATGATCAAAAACAAAAACTTCTTTTGCACCTGCGTTAAAACAATGCTGTATAATTCTTCCGATCAATTTTGGATTTGTGTTTGCGCCCTTTTCAGGAACTGCATCCCAGCCAATATTGGGCTTAATAACGACTTTTTGCCCTTTCTTAACAAAATTTTGCATCCCGCCAAGTGAAGCTATGCCTTTATCAAACATGGTATCCGGCTCGCCGCCTTTTATTGCCACTAAATCATAAGCTTTATTCGTTAATAAATTACCCGCATAAAGTCTTGAAAAGTTACCAAGCGTTATCGAAGAACCGAGTGCCATTGTAGCTAGAGCGCTTTTTTTAATAAAATCACGTCTTTCCATAAAAGCTCCATCCTAAAAATTTTACATCAAAATAACTCGTTATTTAATTATGCACCTAAATTTTACTAAACTATTTATAAAATATAATGTATTGTTTATTAATAGACAAAATTGAATTATATTTACAAAAATACTTAAATATACTGCAAGGAAATTATATGCATAATATTCTAACTTTACCTAAAAATAGTAGTGTGATCAAAAGTTCTATAGTTGATGCCCTTGGGATAGCTTTTGTTTATTTTATTCCATCCATTTCTCATTTATTCAGCTTCCCGGTTTATCTTTTTGAACCGATGAGAATTATTTTGATATTATCGATGGTTCATTCATCAAAAAGGAACGCATATTTACTTGCAATAACGCTGCCCTTGTTCTCTTTTATTTCCGCTTCGCATCCGGTTTTTATCAAATCTTTATTAATAACTTGTGAAATGACCATAAACGTATGGCTGTTTTATTTCTTATTAAAGAAGATACCAAATTTCTTTATTATTGCGTTTGTTAGCATTATATTAAGCAAAACATTTTATTATTCGGGCAAGTTTATTTTAATTAAGCTTTCATTATTCAGCACAGAATTAATTGATACTCCGTTAATCATTCAACTTTCTTTGACACTAATTTTGAGTATATATGCCTTTTTTATTTTGAGTAAAAAGAAGGCTGTATAAAAGCTTGTTACTGTTAGAAATAATTCACCGTCAATCGAGTGGAAAATATTATAGCGATGCAAATCTGACTATATTTTTATAACCCGCTCTTCTACAGGCGGGTTTATTATTATAGATTGTCCTATGATTATTGCTGTGATATTTTCCCGCTGTTCTGAATAAAAATGGAACTATTTTAACATTATTTATTGCAAATGTTAATTAAGTTTAAGTAGTTTTGGAAATAATTATGCCGACAATTAAATGCTTTTTGAATCTTTTTATACTTATTTCATCTCTAATTTTTGCCCCGGTGCAGCCGGGTTATGCTCAGCAAACTAATAACAAGTTTAATGCTGATGCTGTTTGGAACCCATCTATAGACGATATGGGAAACATAACTATAAAATGCGGACTTTTGAAGGGCGAAGATCTCTATTCATGCTTGATTAGTGAAATGCAATCGGCAAATGCGTCAGACCGGGCTATAGAGTTTACTAAACTACTCGACGGCAGGGGTTATATGAAAGCTTTCAAACCATCTGGTACTGTTGATATTGCCGTGGTTTATTATCCTTTCAATAAAGAAAACCATGATGGCTATGTTATAGTAAATTGCAGTCCGGCTTTGGTTGATGCAGATAATTATGGTTTACTTAATCTAGACGAACTTGAAAAAGAATCCGGATATATTCAGCTTGAGAATAAATATCCGCGTATATCGTTATGTGCCGGTGACCGCACAGGCGCTAATTATCCGCTGATTGATAATTTGCCGAATAATGGGGAAAGAATAATTGTTAATTATGCATTGAGAGACGGATGCAATTCCTGTGAATTAATTGGTTATGTTGAATTTGGGTTTGATTTTGACAGCACAGGCAATTTCCTGGGTACAGAATTTCTTACTTTAAAAAAATCAGTCGTACTTGATTCTGTTGCATTTGAAAATAGAAATCCCAATAATGTCTTCAGTGATCCTTCACAAACAATAGTAATTTCTCAGGGCGATGAGTTCGTAATTGCTCTTCAGTCAAATCATTCTGCCGGTCTCAAATGGGAATTAGCTGAGCCGCTTGATGAGAAAGTTGTAACTTTGCTGGGCAGTAATTTCGTAATTCCGAATGAAACTTTACCGAATGCAGCAGGGAAAGAAACATGGAATTTCAGAGCGACCGGGAAAGGAGGAACCGGGATAATTTTTAAATACGTGAGGGATTGGCAGAATGAAACAAAAGAATATCAAAATATTACTTTTACTTTGATGGTAAATTGATTCCAGTCTAAAGCCATCATTATGTAATTAGTTATTTAGCCATTAAGAATTTTCAAAATGTATTTTTTTTAAACCTCTCTTTGTTATACAAAAAATTTTGATTAGGGCGATCTTTTAAGAAAACTATGAGGATACATGAAAGCAAAAAATATTTTTATAGCGTTTATTCTAATGACATTGATGATGACAGCTCAAAAAAAAGATTTAATTTCAATGACAGGGAAAATTACCGGTAAAGCTATATGGGAACCGGGTATGGAGATGATTCATGCGCTTCATGATAGCTGTGATAATTTAACATACAGTTCATTTAATAAATGTTTGTTAGAACAGATGAAAAAATCCGGTGCATCACAAGAAGCTATTGAGTTTGCTAAAATGATTGATTCCGGGGGCTTCATGCGCGGTTTCAAAGATGCGGGGAAAGTTGATATAGCCTATGCTGTTTATCCTTTCCGTGCTAATGAAAACCAGGTTTGCTTTCTAATAAACGGAAGTCCGGATATTATTGACGTTGATAGTTACGATTATATTTCTAAAGTGATTTTAAAAAAGAATAAAATATATAAACAAATTGCAAATAAATATCCGCATGTGAGCATCTTCCCGGGTGATAGAAACGGTACAGACTATCCTGTCGTGAGAGAACAGCCTGGCGGCGGGCAGCAGTTTATTTTTAACTACCGTTTGCAGGATGGCTGTCATGCTTGTAAACTTATCGGGTTTGCTAATTTGGGATTTAATTTTGATAAAGATGGGAAATTCTCAGCCCTGAATGTGATTAATATTTTAATGCTGAATAACTTCATTAAAGATTTGAAAGTGCTGGAGGATTATTCAAATCCTGAAAAGACTATCGAAATAAAAGCCGGGCAATATTTTAAAATTGCACTGAGATCAAATCCATCTACGGGATATAGGTGGCAGCTTGCTGAACCGCTTAATGAAAAAATAATCAGCAATGCAGGTCAAACTTTTATACCTCCCGAAAACCAAATACCGGGTGCAGGTGGAAAAGAAATTTGGAATTTTATCTCCATCAATCAGGGCAGTACGGATATTTCTTTTAAGTATATCCGTCCATGGGAAAAGAATGTTAAACCCGTAAGGGAATCAACTTTTAAGATTGTTGTAAAATAATGGCTTTAATATTTTGTGAGTTTCCTTGCTTTTGTGTCTTGCCTCAAAATTCCTGTTTTATATTTAAAATAACCGGAAACTATCCTTGACAAAATAGTTTCCAATTAGTATATTGGAAACGTAAAATACAATAATAGTTTCCGTCGTACTCAACATACCGGATAAAAAATAAAATTTGTATTTGGAACTTTATGAAACTTAAAGATTAGTTTATTTATGATTCAAAGTAAAAAAGGAAAACCGATCATTGAAGGCGAAAAGACTTTCTCAAATGGAAAATCTTACCCAGGGAGAATAAGCGGGAGCAAAGATGAAGACACTTATGTAAATAAATCTGAAGAAATAAAAGATAAAAATTTAGTCATAGATACTGAAGAAAGAGGGAAAATACTCGGTTATGCCGTTGAATCTTTTCTTAAAGAGGGCTTTTATAAAACTACTATGGATGAAATAGCCGCTAAGCTTCACATGAGTAAAAAGACTATTTATAAATATTTCCCTTCCAAGGAAGAACTTGTGAGGGAAGTTATGGAAACTCATATGCACTTGACTATGAAAAAAATAAAAAGCCATGTTAATCATCAAAGCAATGCGGTTGAGAAGCTGTTTGACATATTTAATATTGTTGGTGAGAATGTATTAAAAGTTAATGAAAAAATGATAATGGATTTACAATATTATTCCCCGGGTATATGGAAGGAAGTCGATGATTTCAGAGCAAAGCAGATAACTGCGAACTTTTCAAGGATATTTGAACAAGGGAAGGCAGAAAATTATTTTTTAAATATTGACACCAAAATAATTTTATCAATTTTTGTTGCTTCAATTAGGGCAATAGTTAATCCTGATTATGCATTGAACAGCGGGGTCAGCCTTCAAAAAGCTTTTATGACGATAATTGAAGTTTTGATGAACGGTATACTGAATGAAAAAGGTAAAAAGATATTTAATAAATTAAAAAACGGAGTTACTAAATGAAAGTAATAATGTGGGTAATGCTGGCTGCCGTTATTTTTTTTCAAATTGGCTGCGGCAATGGAAGTGAAAAAAATAAAATAGAAGCATCCGGCACAATAGAAGCTACAAATGTTACGGTGTCGGCTAAAGTGACCGGGCAGATTCAAAAATTATTCTTTAATGAAGGTGATAAAATCAATTCGGGTGATACATTGATAACTATTGACCATGATTTGACGGCAATTCAATTACAGGAGTCCGAGGCTGCCGTTGAAGGCGCTAAAGCTCAACTGGATTTGCTTATTCAGGGCGCCAGAGCCGAAGATATTAAACAAGCAGACGATGCATTAAATCAGGCAAAGGCGAATTTTGATTATGCTGAACATACTAAAGAAAGAAATGAAAAATTGTTTGCCGCAAATTCCATAACAAAGCAGCAATGGGATGATTTTTTGAATAAATATGATGTAGCAAATGCTCAATATAATTCGGCAAAAGAGAATTTGAAAAAAATGAAAAATCTATCCAGACCCGAAGAAATAGTTGAAGCAAAGGCGAATTTAGATAAACAGATAGCCTCTTCTAATCTTTTAAAAAAAAATATAATCGATTCTTATGTGATTGCGCCAATCAGCGGATTTGTTGTAAAAAAGTTTGTTGAAGCCGGGGAAAGCGTTACACAGCTTTCATCGCTGGTAATGATCTCCGATCTCAGTTATGTCGATTTGGAAATATACGTCTCTGAAACTGAACTCGGAAAAGTTCAGCTTGGACAGGAAGCTATGGTAACAGTGGATTCTTATAAAAACAAAACATTTATAGGTAAAGTTATTTACATATCGCCCGATGCTGAGTTTACTCCTAAAAATATCGAGACAAAAGACGAAAGAACGAAACTTGTTTATGCTGTAAAGGTTCATATTCATAATCCGGGTTTTGAATTAAAAGATGGTATGCCCGCAGATGCAGTAATCAATTTACAGTAAAAAATTTTTGAAATTATTGATTATTAAAACTGATAGCGGTTATTGAAAAATGAAAACAGCAATAAATGTTAATAATATTAAGAAGAATTTCGGCGATGTGATTGCGTTGAAAGGTGTTTCCTTTAACGTAAGGTCAGCGGAAATGTTTGGGCTGGTTGGTCCCGACGGTGCAGGTAAAACGACTACTATCAAGCTGTTATGCGGACTTCTTATGCCTACGGCTGGAACAGCTCAATTATTCGGCTTTGACCTTGTTAGAGATATGCTAAAAATCCAAAAGCAAATCGGGTACCTTTCCCAGAAGTTTAGTCTATACGGCGACTTAACTGTTGATGAGAATATTGAATTTTTTGCTAACCTCCACGGGGTGAAGGATTACAAAAATAGGCGGAATGAACTTCTTGAATTTACACGACTTACTATGTTTAGAACCAGGCTGGGGGATAATCTTTCGGGCGGTATGAAACAGAAGCTTGCTCTTGCCTGTACATTAATTCATAAGCCGAAAATAATTTTTCTTGACGAGCCTACTACAGGTGTTGATCCCGTTTCAAGGAGAGATTTTTGGAAAATACTTTCAAATCTTCAGCAGGACGGAGTCACAATTTTTATGTCCACTCCATATCTTGATGAGGCTGAGAGGTGCAACAGGGTCGCTTTGCTTAATAAAGGTGAGGTACTAAGTTTTGATACGCCGAAGAATATAAAACAATCCATGAACAAATCAATCATCGAAATTGTTTGTTCTCCTGCTATTGCGGCATACAAAATTTTGAAGGAAAAAAGTAATTACGAAACTCAAATGTTCGGAGACCGTTTAGACGTAGTTGTTACCGAATATGAAAAAGATTATTCGGTTATTGAGAAGCTATTGGTTGAAAAGGGAATTCAAATGATTGACCACAGGATAATGCCAACTTCTCTGGAGAATGTTTTTATTCATTTAATCGGGGAAATTAAAGATAATGTTTCATAAAATATCTAAGATAAAAGTTTATAGTTAAAGAAAATGAACGAGGATTTGAAATGAAGAAATTTATTATGGCAGTAATACTGGTCCCGGTCATCTTGTACCCGCAAACCAGGGAACTGACATTAAAAGAAAGTTTGGAGATTGGTCTTAAAAACAGTAAAGATCTTAAAATTTCATATTCCAAACTCGTAAGCGCATCTGCGCAGGTAACATCGGCTAATTCACAATTACTTCCGCAGCTCGGCTTTTCAGCAGGATATATGCGGCTAAGCAACATTCCGCCGTTTGAAGTAGCGCTGCCTTTTTTCCCTCAGCCGATTGTTGTTTCTCCCACTATTCTAGATAATTATAATCTTAAAATGAGTTTGCAGCAGCCATTGTTTACCGGGTTCAGATTGACGTCATTAAAAAGCGCTGCGGAATCAAATTATGAAGCCGCTAACTCTGATTATCAGAACGACATGAATGAAACTGCGTTTAAAATTCAAAATGCTTTTTGGAATTATTTCGAAGCTCAATTGAATGACAGTGTATTAAAAGAAAATCTAAACCAGATAAAACAGCATGTGGATGATACTAAAAATTTTCTTGCCAACGGGCAGGCAACAAATAATGATTATCTAAAACTTGAAGTTCAGTATTCTTCCACCGAACTTCAAAAAATAGAAGCAGATAATTCACTTGATATAGCAAGAATGACTTTTAATCAGGCAATTAACCTCCCATTAGATGCGCAAACGCAAATTAAAGTTGAAGCGCCTGAAGTTATAGTTACGGATTATAATATCGAAGTTTTACAAAATGAAGCAAAACGTGAAAGAAATGAGCTAAAGGCTCTTGAATTCCGTTTAGAAGCAAGTAGTCAGAACCTCCGTGCATCAAATTCGGCTTGGTTTCCTTCAATATTTCTTATCGGTGATTACTATGATAACAAACCTAATGCAAGAATTCTTCCGGCTGAGAATGAGTTTAAAAATAGTTGGGATGTGGGCGTTACATTATCCTGGTCTATCTGGAACTGGGGATATAATTCTTCCCAGACAACAATTGCCGAACAGAATAAAATTCAGACGGAGACTTCTCTTTCACAGTTGAACGATGCTGTTGAAATTGAGGTTTATCAAAATTATTTGACATTTAAAAGGGCTTATGATAAAGTTAATGTTTCTAAGCTGGGAGCCGGGCAATCCGAAGAAAATTACAGAATTACGAAAGAGCAGTACAATACTCAAACAGCATCAAGCACCGATTTAATAGATTCCCAGGCTGCATTGCTTCAGGCACAAACTAATTACAATAATGCACTTGTTGATTATGAAATAGCAAAAATTAGATTGGAAAAATCGGTTGGAAAGAAAATATATTAAAACCAGTGTCTAAATAAAATTTGATTTATATTATGTTTCCTTCGTAACCACCTCCCCTAGCCTAAGACATCTTTCGGGGAAAATCCCTCTTCTTAATAAGGAGGGGGCGGCTTTAGACGGGGGTGGTTAAAAGATTATAATGTCAAGGAAAATTTTTCCCGTTCAATCTTTGAAATTTTATAAGATGAAAGATAGTATACAGGTTATTTTTTTTACTCAAATAACTTGTTGTAAAAATAATATATTAGGTAGAATTTTGTTGACCTATGAATATTCAGGATTATAGAAGATGTTTTCAATTGAAGTAAATAAATTGACTAAGACTTTCGGAAGTTTTATTGCTGTAAACGGAATTTCATTTAATGTGGATCAAGGTGAAATATTTGGATTTCTCGGGGCGAACGGTGCCGGAAAATCAACCGCTATTAGAATGCTGTGCGGCATTTTGGAACCTACATCCGGCGATGCTATGGTTGGGGGATATAGTGTAATGAATCAGCCCGATAAAGTTAAGACAGAAATAGGCTATATGTCCCAAAAATTTTCTCTTTACAATGATTTAACAGTTGAAGAAAATATTAATTTCTTCGGCGGAGTTTATGGGCTTTATAATCATAAACTGGAGGATAGAAAAAAATGGGTCCTAAAAGTGGCATTTCTAGAAGGTCAACAGCATTTGTTAACAGCCTCGCTTCCGGGAGGTATTAAACAAAGGCTTGCTCTTGCAATTGCGGTAATACATGAGCCTAAAATTGTTTTCCTTGATGAACCAACCGGTGGTGTGGACCCTATATCGCGAAGGAACTTTTGGGAATTAATCAATGAACTTTCTCATAGCGGAGTAACTGTTTTTGTTACTACTCATTATTTAGATGAAGCTGAATTTTGCAATACCATAACATTAATAAACGCCGGGAATATTATTGCAAGCGGAAGTTCAAAAGAATTAAAGACAAAATATTTGACCAATACAATTCTTGAAGTTGAATGTGATAAAGTTATAAGCGCCCTCGATATCCTTTCCAAACAAAAGGGAATTGATGAAACTTCAATTTTCGGCAATTATATCCATGTGAATATTAAAGATGAAACTGAAGGACGCAGTTTAATAAAAAAAGTGCTTACCGAACAAAATTCAATCAATATTTCAAGGCTTGATAAGATTGTTCCTACGCTTGAGGATGTTTTTATTTACTTGCTTGAAAAGGACGAAAATAAAAATGCTGAATAGAATAAAAGCAATTGCTATAAAAGAAATGAGACAGCTTAAAAGAGATAAAAGGATGCTTTATGTGCTTTTTATCTTTCCAATTTTTTTGCTGGTAATATTCGGTTATGCTATAAATTTCGATGTCCATCATATAAAAATAGTAATATTCGATCAGGATAAGTCTATTGACAGCCGTAATTATGTTAATTCTCTTACAAGCTCGGATTATTTTGATATTGTAGGTTATATACATACTGATAAAGATATTAAACGTGTTCTTGATACAAAGAAAGCTCAATGCGTTGTGGTTTTTCCGCGGGATATGTCCCGGAAGCTTTATTCAAAACAATCTGCAAAAGTACAGGTATTGATTGACGGTGTGGATGCAAATACTGCTTCACTTATTCTTAACTACATGAATAGCGCTACCGCAGCGTATTCTCAAAAGTTACAAGGCAATATATTAGCCTCGATAGGAAGGAAAGCATATATTCCGCTTGATATCCACCCTGCTTTCTGGTTCAATCCGGATCTTGATTCAACAGTCTTTTTGATTCCGGGATTGATAGTTATGATTTTAATTATAACAGCGGTTGTTTCCATATCACTTTCAATTGTCCGCGAAAAAGAAAGAGGAACTATTGAGCAGATAAATGTTTCACCTCTTACTTCGCTCGAATTACTTATTGGAAAAACGGTACCTTATACAATTATTTCTTTATTGGTAGGTGCGCTTATTCTAGTAAGCGGGCATTTTCTCTTCGGTATAACATTTAAGGGAAATTTATTCCTTTTATTCTTTTCAACGCTGCTGTTTTTATTTGCGGCATTAAATCTTGGAATTATTGTATCAAGCATTGCCAACACACAGCAGGTTGCATTTCAGATAGCTACTCTCGTTTCCATGCTCCCATCAATGCTGCTATCGGGATTTATATTTCCAATTGAAAGCATGCCGGTTGTTGTACAAATTCTGACGAATGTTACCCCTGCAAAGTTCTATCTAATAATATTACGGGGAATTCTTCTTAAAGGAGTTGGCGTTGAATCTTTTTGGCCGCAATTGGTTTACCTTATGATTTTTTCTTTAGTACTTTTATCCCTGTCGGCTTTAATAAATAAAAAATCAAAAATTGCATAAAACGGTAATTTATTTTAAAGAATGAGTTAATATGAGAATAATTTTAAATATAATAATTAAAGAATTCCTTCAGTTAAAAAGAGATCCGCGTTTGTTTGGAATTGTTTTTATTGCGCCTGTTATGCAGCTTGTTATTCTTGGCTACGCGGCAAATATGGATGTTACCACAGTTCACACAGCAGTATTCGATCAGGATAAGACAGCAGCGAGCCGTGATTTCATTTGGGCGTTCCAGCGTTCGGGTTATTTTAAAATTGACGATTATGTGGATAATTACAGCCAGATAACAAAGGATATTAATAGCGGTAAAGTATTGTGGACTCTTGTTATTCCCAAAAACTTTGAAAAAAATATTCAAAGACAGAAGACAGCTCCTGTCCAGACAATATTTGACGGATCGGACGGCAATAAAACATCTATTGTGCTTGGTTATTTACAAGGGGTTGTTTCAAATTATTCATCCAAAATTATGCTGCAAACAATAGATAAAAACGGGTTAAAAAATCCTTCTGCCGGAAGTTTAACTGCCGAAGCCCGGGTTTGGTATAATCCCGATCTTACAACAAGAGTATACATGGTCCCCAGTATAATGGGATTAATTCTTATGGTTATTACAACCATTCTTATGTCGATGGCAATAGTAAAAGAACGCGAAATAGGTACGCTCGAACAATTAATTGTTACTCCGATTAAGCCTTACCAATTAATAATTGGAAAAGTCATCCCTTTTATAATACTGGGTTTTGTTGACGTACTTATAGTATTAAGCGTTATGGTCTTTTGGTTTGGAATAGGAGTAAGGGGAAGTTTTATTTTTCTTGTTTTTGCATCATTCCTCTTTGTGTTATCCACTCTTGGTATAGGATTATTTATATCAACTATTTCCAAAACGCAGCAGCAGGCTATGATGGTAGCACAATTTGCTATTATGATGCCCATGATTTACCTCTCAGGGTTTGCTTTCCCTATTGAAAATATGCCCAGATTTATTCAATATATTACTTATGCAATTCCGCTGAGATATTATATTATAATTCTCCGTGCTGTTGTATTAAAAGGAGCCCCATTCAGCGAGCTGATCTCTGAAACTTTAATGTTGTTCCTGTTTGGGGTTGTGATACTATTTGCCAGTTCATTGCGCTTCAAGAAAAGATTTAATTAATTATTTCAGCCGGATGTCAAATCCGGCTAATAATCTTTACTTTTCTGTATTACCTCAATTATCTTTATATCTTATTTTTCCATAGGTCAGTCTTTTTAATTTCAATTAAAGTTGCTTAAGTGTTAAATTCATTATTAAGATTTTTAAAAGTATTTTAATTACGAATCTTTGAGTTAAGTTATTCAAAAAAAGAGGGCTATTTATGATAAAAGTCGAAAAATATGCTATAGGTGTCGATCTTGGAGGAACAAATATAAAAGTTGGTATTGTATCCCGTGAAGGCAGAATAATTAAAAAAGCCTCGCTTCCAACTTTAGCTGAAAAAGGTCAGGATAAAGTAATTTCGCAAATTAAGAAGGGAATTAAAGAAATTCTATCCCATAATAAATTAAAAATCCGGGGAATAGGTATCGGCTCTCCGGGGATTGTTTCAACAAAAAAAGGTACTGTGGAAAATCCACCAAATTTACCAGGATGGGAGAAAGTAAATCTTGGGAAAGTAATTAAAAAAGAATTTGGCATTCGTGTGATTGTAGAAAATGATGCTAATGCTGCAGCTATTGGTGAATTGATTTTTGGCGCCGGTAAGAAAATTGATTCATTTGTGATGGTAACGTTGGGTACCGGTGTTGGAGGAGGAATAATTATTAATCGCAAACTTTTAAGAGGAGAATTTGGTTCAGCCGGAGAGATAGGGCATATTTCAATAGATTTTAATGGCCCAAAATGCAACTGTGGAGCCTTTGGATGCGTCGAAAGCTATGTAGGAAATAATTATCTTATTAAAAGAGTACAAAACGAACTGAAAGAGCATAATAGTTCCAAGATCTTAGATCTTATAAACGGTGATCTTAATTTGCTTACACCAATCATTATTCAGAAAGCCCAGTTTGCCGGTGATGATTACGCTGCATCGGTAATAAAAGACTTAGGGCTATATCTTGGCGTCGGACTTGCTTCTACAGCTAATGTTCTGGATTTAGGGACATTTATAATCGGAGGCGGTGTTGCAGGATTTGGACGTCCGCTCTTTAATTCCGTTATTGAAACAACTAAATCACGGGTTTTGAAACCTTTGATAAAAAGAATTAAAATCCTTCCTGCTAAATTAAAAAATGAAGCGGGCATTAAAGGCGCTTCAGCGCTGGTGTTTTATAAGTCGTAAATATAATGGACATTAAAATGAATGATTAGAAGTTGATCTTTCATTCGATTTTGGCTTTTTAAAATTTTATTTTATTTAATTTCTTTAGCTTAATTATTATTTATATTGAGAAATAATTTGTCCTGCAAATATTATGTAATAAAATTATTTTATTTACGATTTATTTCGTAAATGAAAGGGGATAATTATTTTTTTGATGAAATTTTTTCCTCTCATATTTATTGTTTTTGCACTTTTCAGTATTTCGTGTTCGCAAAGCACCCAAACATTATCTCCGGTCATTAAGGATTCTGTCAGGATTACGTCAAAAGATTCATTAGCCAAAGTAGATACAACAAAATATCTGTTCAATAAGGATTCTGTTAGAATAATGTCTAAAGATTCATTAGCAGTACGGGACACAACCAAAAAGAAAAAATCATTCGACGTTGATACTGTTATTTATTCGAGTTCAAGGGATTCGCTTTTCTTTCATGTAAATAAAAAGAAAATGGATCTTTATGGAAACAGTGAATTGAAATATAAAGATGTCGATCTGAAAAGCGCTAATATTTTTATAGATTTTGTTACACATGACGTTAATGCTTTTGGAGTACCGAATGATTCTCTTCCCGGTAAATTTAAAGACACTCCCGTTTTAGCGCAGGGTAGTGAAGCTTATGACGGTGAAACGATGATATATAATTTTAAAACAGGCAGAGGTTTTATTACTTCCGCAAGCACAAAAAGTGAAGGAACTAAATATTTGGGGGACCAAATAAAAAAAGTTGATAAGGACACTTACTTTGTAAAAGACGGAGTTTTTACTACCTGTGCGGAAACTCCGCCCCATTATTATTTCTATGCATCCGAGATGAAAGTAATTGAGAAGCAGGAGATAGATGCGCAGTGGATCTGGTTGTATTTTGGAGGTGTTCCTTTCCCAATCCCTTTGCCGTTTGGAGTTTTCCCTCTTCAATCGGGTAGAAGATCCGGAATTATTCCTCCTGCTTTTGGGCAGGATGCAACAAAAGGATATTATCTCTCCCATTTCGGTTATTTTTGGGCTATAAATGATTATTATGATCTAAATCTAACCAGTGATTATTATACAAGAGGAAGCTACGCTTTCAATACCCTCTTCAGGTATAATGAAAAATATGATTTTGGCGGAAGTATAGGTGGCGGGTATAAAATGCTTTACGATGAGAATCCCGACGGTACTATATCACCGGATAAGGAATGGGAATTATCAATAAATCATCAACAGAATTTTACTCCTACTATGAGACTTTCTGCTCGCCTTAGTTTTTTCTCAAGCAAAAGTTATGTACAAAACACAACTATGGATTTGGATCAGGCATTATCCAATGACGTCTATTCAAATGCTACTTTGACTAAAACATGGGATGAATCGGGGAATAGCTTGTCACTTAGTTACAGCCGGCACCAGGATTTAGTAACCGGAAATATTGATGAAATGTTGCCCGATTTGTCGTTCAGTATTCCGCAGCAATATCCTTTTAGAAGAAATGGAATCACCAGCAATTTGAAATGGTATGAGGATATCGGAGTCAATTATAACGGTGAATTTGAAAATGAAAGAGTAAAGACAAATGGCGACTTAAGTATGATAGGGGGAATACAGCATGAAATTACAATCAATGCATCGCCTAAGCTGGGCTATTTTACTATAACACCCAATATAAACTATGCTGAAGACTGGTATAATAAGCAAATTAATATGTATTCAGCCGGAAGCACTTCTGATAGTACTGGTGATTCAGTTATTACAAGGGATGTTCATAAAATTAGTGAAGTCCGCGCTTTTCAGGTTGGAGTTACAGCTTCTACAAAATTTTACGGTATGTTCCAACCTAATATTTTAGGGATAAGTGCAATAAGACAAATTGTTACTCCTTCTATCGGGTATAATTATTCACCTGATTTTTCTAAACCAGGATGGGGATATTATAGTTCTTATAAAGATACTTATCTGGGACAGACTGTATTTTATAATAAGTTTCAAAATGAAGTGCTTACTAATCCATATCTTAATCAGGGTCAGCAGCAAAATCTATCATTTAATGTGGGCAATGAATTTGATATGAAAACTGCCGTGGATCCATCCGATACTACAGCAAAGGAAAATAAAATTCAATTATTGAATTTGTCTGCCAATTTCTATTACAATTTTGCAGCTGACAGTATTAAGTTTTCCAATATAAGTCTTAATTATCACACTCAGGCGGGCGATTGGCTAAATTTTCAAGGGAATTCAACTTTTTCACTTTATGACTGGAATTCGGCAGGTTCCAATATCAATAAATTTTTAGTAAATGAGGGCAAAGGTTTATTAAGATTGACAAGTTTCATCTTTGGTGTTTCAACAAGTTTATCGGCTGATAAATTTAAATCGGCTTCAAAGGATTCAACAAAAAGCAATATTCAAAGTGAAGCTTTTTCACCAAGTCAGACTTATATTAATAAAGGAATTTATGACCAGGGCGACCCTAATTTTACGATGCCCTGGAGTTTAACTTTAAGCTATAATTATTCATTTGACAAAACCAGTCCAAGTTCTGTAATCCAATCGTCTAATGTAAGTGCAAACATGGATTTTAACCTTACACAGCAATGGAAATTTTCTGTAGCGGGCAGTTATGATTTTCTGGCAAAACAAGTTATTGCCCCGCAATTCAGAATTTCACGCGATCTTGAATGCTGGCTGATGAATTTTACATGGAATCCTATAGGTACCTACTCCGGTTATTATTTTGAGATAAGAGTAAAAGCTCCTCAGTTGCAGGATCTTAAGGTCACTAAAACAGGAGAATTCTATAATGATAAATAATAGATTTGTTTACACCGGAATTGATAAATGAAACATTATATTATTGACGGAAATAATGTAATTCATAAAAGTAAGCCGTTAAGCAAACTTTTTATTAAAGACAAGCAGTCTCCGCGTGAAAAACTCATCTTTAAGATTGAAGATTTCTTTCAGGGCAGGAATGTGAAAATCACTGTTCATTATGATTACTTTGAAAACGTGCCAATCAAAGCTTCTTTAGTTAGAATAATTTACAGCGATAAAAAAGAAGCGGATGAAAACATTAAAAAACAAATCGCGGATGAAGAAAATAGAAGGAATTTAATAGTTGTTTCTTCAGATAATGGCATTAAGACATTCGCCCGTAAATGTGGATGCGAAGTAATCTCCAGCGAAGATTTTATTAAGCAATTGCTAAGCAGGGAAAAGGTCGATGAAGAAACGATTAAAACTAAGCAAATTAGTAATGATAATTGGAATGATATTTTTAAAGAGTAATGTAATAATAAATCTTAAATTATCTTAAAAGTTATTTCCAGCATTACACTATTCTTGGATTAAGGATATAAGGCAATTTAATTATTTAATTCTGTAATGGCTATTGCAATATGACTTGTTTCTATTTCAAATAACAGGTTATTTTATTTATTTTTGATATGCAATAATTTGCAGTATTGAAAGAAAATCATAAATGACGGAAATAATAAATTTAAATACAATTGAACAGTGGGAAGAACTTAAAAAGGATTTAGCTCCCCCAAATGAGTTGTTAATTTTTAAATTCAGCCCTGCATGTCCGATCAGTTCAAGGGTTGAAATTGGTCTGGATACATGGCTGTCCGGGCTGCCTGAAGATTATAATTTGAAATGTGTTAAGGTGGATGTTATTGAAGCAAAGGAAGTAAGTCTTAAAATTGCTGCTGATCTAAATATTAAACATGAGTCCCCGCAGGCAATCTGGTTAACGGGGGATTTAAAAGTTAAATGGTTCGGCAGCCATTATGATATTAATAAACATACGTTAAAAGCGAATCTTAATAAAGCATAGGAAATCATTTCTTAATAATATTATAAAATTTTTAACAGGGAACAAATTCATTAATTTTACGTCTAAAAATATTGTTTTTAAATTTTAATCAATATTTATGGATAATTCTTTTATATAAAAAATGAGCAGTATGAATATTGTTGTAGAAAATTTAACTAAGAAGTATGGACTGCAAAAAGCGGTTGATGATATTTCATTCCAGGCTAACACTGGTGAAATATTGGGATTTCTAGGGCCAAACGGCGCAGGTAAAACTACCACTATGAAAATTATTACCTGCTTTATGCTGCCGACATCTGGTGATGTTAAGGTAAATGGTCAGTCTATTCTGTCAAATAATGAAGAAATTAAAAAGAGAATAGGTTATTTGCCGGAAAATAACCCGTTATATTATGATATGCCTGTGATGGAATATCTTGCCTTTTCAGGAGAACTGCAGGGCATTGGAAAAGATAAACTGCAGAGTAAAATAACTGCCATGATTCATACCTGCGGGTTAAATGAAGAAAAGCATAAAATGATCGGTGAGCTTTCCAAAGGATACAGGCAAAGAGTGGGACTTGCTCAAGCGCTGATTCATGACCCGGAAATTTTAGTTCTTGATGAACCGACCAGCGGGTTAGACCCAAATCAAATTACTGAAATTAGGAAACTTATTAGGCAAATCGGCAAAGAGAAAACAGTAATTTTGAGCACTCATATTCTGCCGGAAGTTGAAGCCACTTGCGATAGAATTCTAATTATTAATAATGGGAAAATTGTCGCAGATGGAACACCCGATTCACTTAGAAAACAATCACAAGGTAATGAAGTTTTGCAAGTTCAAATAGCAGACGCCGGTAATAGGGATGAAGTAATTTCATCGTTGCAGGCTATTGAAACTATTCAACTGGTTGATCCTTTACACGGCAGCGTCGATACTTTTATATTACAAAGCAAACCGGGCGCATCTGCAAGAAGGGCTGTATTTAATCTTTGCGTTCAAAAAAAATGGGCGCTTATGGAAATGAAACCGCTTGAAACAAAACTTGAAGATATTTTTAGAGAATTAACTAAAGATTAATTATTATGAAAAAAATTTGGATTATTGCAGTCCGCGAATTAAAAACATTCTTTGATTCTTTAATCGCTTACGTTCTTATCATTTCTTTCCTGGGATTAAGCGGTTTCTTTACATGGCTCTTTGGCTCGGATATATTTTTAATTGGACAGGCTACATTACAGCCATTTTTCTCCGTCGCTTATTGGACTTTATTTTTCTTTACTCCTGCGCTTACAATGCGTATGCTCGCTGAAGAAAATAAAACCGGCACAATTGAACTTCTTCTTACAAAAGCTGTCACCGATTGGCAGGTTATTCTTGGCAAATTTCTAGCCTGCCTGATGTTAATATGCATAGCGCTGGCTTTAACCTTGCCGTATTATATAAGCGTCTGCACTTTAGGCCCTATAGATCATGGCTCTGTTTGGTGCGGATACCTCGGTTTGATTTTTATCAGTATGGCTTATATCAGTATCGGATTATTTACAAGTAGCGTTACAAATAACCAGATTGTCGCATTTTTATTATCACTTTTTATAGGCGTTTTCTTCCTTATAATATTTAATGTCCTGTCAACTAACTTTACCGGAATGATAGGTGAATTATTTAGCTATCTAAGTCTTTCTTCTCATTTTGATTCTATTTCCCGCGGGGTAATTGATTCAAAAGATATAATCTTTTTCTTAAGTGTTTCCATATTCGGCTTAATCTTGGCTGATTTATCTCTTTCAAAAAGAAATATTGTCGATTAAAAAATTATGTTAACAAAACAAAAATTAATAACCATTGTTCTGCTGATACTTGGTATCATGTTTTTATTAAATATAGCTGCCAATCGTTTCTTTATCCGGTTGGATTTTTCCGAAGGTCATCAATATACATTAAGCAGCGCATCTAAAGAAATATTAAAATCATTGGATGCCCCTGTCACAGTTACGGCATATTTTTCTGAGAATCTGCCGCCTGATGTCGCACTGGTAAGAAGAGATTTTAAAGATATGTTAATAGAGTACGGCAGCGCATCAAAGGGCAAAGTTGTTTATAGTTTTATTGACCCGAATAAAGACCAGGAAACTGAAAATAAAGCCCAGCAGGCGGGTATTCAGCCTGTTATGATAAATGTACGCGAACGCGATCAAATGAAGCAGCAGAGAGCTTATCTCGGTGCGGTGCTGCAGTATGAGGATAAAACGGAAATACTTCCGTTTATTCAGCCCGGTTCGGCAATGGAATATGCTTTGTCTTCCGCAATAAAAAAATTATCCGTGAAAAATAAACCCCAAATTGCTTTTCTTCAGGGAAACGGCGAACCGGCGCTTTCGGATATTCCTCAATTAATTGACCAGTTATCAATTCTTTATGAGATTAACACAATTCAATTAACGGATTCAACCACTATACCTTCCAATTATAAAACTATAATTATAATTTCACCTTCAGATACAATCTCGCAGGATTTGTTAAAACAGCTTGATAATTATCTTGCAGGGGGCGGCAGAATTTTAGCGGCGCTTGACAGGGTAAAAGGCAACTTAACAAATGCAACCGGATCAAGTGTTTCCACAGGCATCGAAGATTGGTTGAAGAATAAAGGTATTGAAGTTGAAAACGGTTTTGTTGTTGATGAGAATTGCGGGAGTGTAATGGTGCGCCGGCAGCAGGGAACATTTGTTTTTAATACGCCGGTAAGATTTCCTTTCTTGCCGGTAATAACAAGTTTTGCAGATCATCCTATAACAAAAGGAATAGAACAGGTTCTAATGCCTTTTGCCAGTCCCATAAAATATGCGGCAAGAAATAGTTTGGTTCACATTACTACTATAGCAAAGACGTCTGATAAAACAGGCATAGAAAACCCCCCGGTCTATTTCAATATCTCAAAGCAGTGGACGAAAAATGATTTTCCTTATATGTCTTTACCCATAGCGGTAGCAGTCGACGGCAAATTAGTCAATAATACTTATTCGAAAATGGTTATATTCGGAAGCGGCGACTTTGCCACAAATGGTTCCGGGCAAAGCGCTCAAAAGCTTGAACCGGATAATGTAAATCTTATGGCAAATGCTGTCGACTGGCTTTCCGATGAGACGGGATTAATTGCTTTAAGAACTAAAGCAATAAACGCGAGACCGATTACTCCAAATCTTGAAGATGGTACGAAAACATTAATTAAGTACTTTAACTTTTTATTCCCTGTTTTTCTTATTATAGGCTACGGAATCATAAGGTACCGGCGTAGAAAAATACTTAGAAACAAATGGATGAATGAGACCTATGGTCAATAGACTTTCCATTAAAACTTTGGGCATTACCTTCTTTGTGCTGTTGATAGTAGTTGCAATATTTTTAATTTATGATGCAAAGCATGGCGAATCATCTTTCCGGTATAATATAGTCTCCGTTGATACGGCAAGTGTTACATCAATAAGTATTTTCCCTAAATCGTTCAACCATAAAGA
>Ga0181520_10002729_pt1 | contig 32186 bp, 29 predicted proteins | sample PEATcosm2014_Bin_29_FD_132451 | JGI IMG/M metagenome (GOLD analysis project Ga0181520, IMG submission 132451) | Peatland microbial communities from MTU Mesocosm Facility, Houghton, MI, USA - PEATcosm2014_Bin02_30_metaG | ecosystem: Environmental > Terrestrial > Soil > Wetlands > Peat | place...
GGCCGGCTGGGTGGCGGACTTCACCTTTGAGCCGCGCCTCGACAGGGCGGAATGGGTCGTCATTGACCATCACGTTACCGACGCCGCGCCGAAATACGCCTCGCTCGTCCACGACGTGAACAAGTCCGCCGGATTGCTCTGCTACGGGATTTGCAAGGAAAACGGAATCCAATCGCCCGCGCTGGACCGGCTCGTCCACCTGAACAACGTCGCCGATTTGTTTCTGGAGGACGACCCGGATTTTGTCGTCGCCACGGATTACGCGAACCTGGTGAAGATTTACCAGTTCTGGAATCTGCACACGCTGATCGGCGGCGAGATTGAAAAGCTGCTGGATCATCCGCTGCTGGAAGTCATGGCCGTGAAACGCCGGATCGAAAATCCGCTCGGCTTCGAGTGGAGCAAAAACAACGTCAGTGAAATCAGCCCGACCGTCGGCTACGTGGACACCGTGGTCGGCAACAACAATCTGGTCGTTCACCAATTGCTGGAGGAGCAGGCGGTGAAATATCCGGCGCTGGTGACATTGTTCCGGCGGGGCAACGCCGTGTTTGCCAGCTTCCGCAGCCGCAACGGCGAGGCGCTCAAGGTGGCGGAGAAATTCCAGGGCGGCGGCCATCCCAATGCCGCCGGGGCGATTCTGCCAAAATCCGTCCGCAACATCCCCGACGCCGTGGATTACCTGCGGCTGATTTTGCAACCGAAGGCAAATACGCGGCTGAACAGCCTGGAAAATTTGTTCGCAGCGATTGAAGCCGGAGGAAAATAGCAATTACTACGGCGACGGCGGCGCCAAACGGAAAAATGCGTTGGGAACGTCGTTTGGGAGAGCGAGGCTGGTGTGGAACACTCCGTTGCTGTCAGTTTGCCATTGGTCCGTGAAGTCGGGCCAGTCGTTGTCAGACAAATCGGTTGTGCTTTGGAGGGTTAAATCAACGCTGACGCCGGAGGGAATCGCGTAGGAAAAGTTGAGCTGGTCGCCAGTCAGGTTGAATTGCAGCAACGGGAAGACGAATCCCAGTCGTAGATCGTCATTGCCGCTGTCCGTTGCATAGACGATGCCTCCGGCGTCCACCGCCACGCCAGACGGGGAACCAAATGCGGCATCCGCATCAGCGCCATCGGCATAGCCATAGTCTCCCGCCAGTCCGCCGATGGTGACGGTATTCCAATCGGAGCCTGTGGGCGTGATTTTCCGGATGGTGGAGTTTCTTTGGTCGGCCACATAGATGTTGCCTCCGGCATCCACCGCCACGCCGACGGGGAGCCAGAACTGGGAAGCATCTGCAAGGCCGTCGCTGCTGCCGTTGCTGCCGGCGGGGTCCAGCGGCTGACCGCCAATGGTGGTGGTAATCCAATTGATGCCGGAGGGCGAAACTTTGCGGATGTCGTTGTTGCCGGCATCGGCCACATAGACATTGTCGGCGGCGTCCACCGCCACGCCAAGGGGATAGTTGAATTGCGCGTCGCCGTTCGTGCCATCAAAATAACCGGCGACTCCAGCAGTCCCGGCAATGGTGGTGGTGATCCAGTTGGTGCCGGAATGAGTGATTTTGCGAATGGTCACATTGCCATTGTCGCCAACAAACAGATTTCCGGCGGAATCCGCGGCAATGCCCACCGGAAAGGCGAACTGTGCCGAGTCGTTGGTGCCATCATTGCTGCCGCCAAGCGAACTCACCGCACCGGCGATGGTCGTGACAACCCAATTCGTGCCGGAGGGAATCGCCTCGCGGATGACGTTGTTGCCGCTGTCGGCTATGAAAAGGTTGCCCGCGCCGTCCACGGCAAGGCCGCCCGGGTTGTCGAAACGGGCGTCGCTGTTTGTTCCGTCGCTGGCGCCGCTGTTGCCCGCCACACCAGCGATGGTGGTGACAATCCAGTTCGTGCCCGAAAGCGCGACTTCCAAGATGACATGGTTGTTGGCGTCCGCAATAAAGAGGTTGCCGGCGCCATCCACGGCCACACCTTGCGGCGAACCGCCGTCAAGCAGCGCGCCGACAGGTGTGCTCCAGTAATAATTGGTTTGCGCCTGAATTGTCCGCGACAACATGGCGGCCACCGTGAATAAAACCAAACCGCACGATGTGGAAATTAATTTGGCCTTCACAAATTTCATTTGGAGTAGTTACGCTGCTGACAGAGTAACATTTTCCAGCCGGAAAACAAGCCGATTTACCCGCCGAAGGGCGCGCGCTGGTTTTCCGCCTTGCCGACGCACAAAAGGCGTTTAACATCGCATCCGCTTTATGCCAGATTCACTTATCCGCGCCGACGGTCGAGCCGCAAGTCAATTGCGTCCGCTGCGCTTTCAAAACAACATTGCGCCGAACGCCACCGGCTCCACGCTCATCGAATGGGGCAACACGCGCGTGATCTGCGGCGTGACGGTCGAGGAAACCGTGCCGCGCTGGATGAAGGAGCAGAAGGTCGCCGGCGGCTGGCTCACCGCCGAATACTCGATGCTCCCCTACTCCACTTTGGAACGAAAATCGCGCGACGCCGCGAAGGGTAAAATTGACGGGCGCTCGCAGGAAATCCAGCGGCTCATCGGCCGCGCCATGCGCGCCGCCGTCAATCTCGAAAAGCTTGGTGAACGCACCGTCTGGATTGACTGCGACGTGCTACAGGCTGACGGCGGCACGCGCACCGCTGCCATCACTGGCGCGTTTGTCGCGCTGTCCGGCGCGATGCGGCGGCTGCTCGCCTGCGGCAAGCTGGCGGAAAATCCCATCCTCCACGCCGTCGCCGCCGTGAGCACGGGCATCGTCAGTGGCCGGCCGCTGCTGGATTTGTGCTACATCGAGGACGTGGCGGCAACGGTAGACTTCAATCTTGTGATGAATTCCGCCGGTGAATTCATCGAACTCCAGGGCAGCGGCGAGGAAGCCACCTTCAGTGAAAAGCAGCTTGCCAATTTGCTCGCGCTTGGCAAGTCGGGCATCCGCGAACTGCTTGCCGCGCAGGAAATCGCGCTCTCACAAATCTGACATCGCTTGAGCACCACCAATTCCCAAAAGTCGCAACCGACGCGCCTGCTGCTCATTCGCCACGCCGAGGTCGAGCAGAGCTACCATAAAATCTTTGGCGGGACGATTGACATGAACATTTCACCGCGCGGCCAGGAACAGGCGCGGGCGCTCGCGGAATTTTTGCGCGGGAAGAAAATGGACGCCATTTATGCCAGCCCGATGAAGCGCGTCCAGCAGACACTCGCACCCTTTTTGAACAACGGCGCGCCGCCACAAACCATCGTGCCAGCGCTCCGGGAAATCAACTTCGGCGACTGGACGGGCCTGAATTGGGAAATCGTGTGCCAGAAATTCAACCTCGACCCGCACGAATGGCTGGATCACATCGAGCGCGGCCTCACGCCCAACGGCGAGAACGGCCCGCAATTCCGCGCCCGTGTGGAGCCGTGCCTGCGCGAAATCATCGGGAAGCATCCCGGCCAGACGGTGGGCATCTTCTGCCACGGCGGCGTCGTGCGCATGATTCTTTCCATCCTGCTCGAACTGCCGCTGCCGAGGACAAACGCCTTTGAGGTCGAATACGCCAGCGTCACACGCGTCGTTTTGCATCCGCGCCTGGCGGAAATCGAATTGCTCAATTTCACGCCGTGGCGCGATTTGGGCTGAAATCTGAAACCACGAAACACACGAAATGACACGAAATTGAAACCGTTTTGAGAATCGGATGACAGCGTGCAACTTTTCATGCCAATCATGCTTCATTCCGTTTTCGTTTCGTGCAATTCGTGTATTTCGTGGTTTATGAGTCCGGTTTCTGGGGATTAGACAATGAAAACCAAACCGCTTTGGAAGGTTTCCATCGCCACGACACCGGAAGCCGAGGACGCCGTCGCGGAAATGCTAGGCGCTATTTTAGGTTGCGCCGCAGTGTCCTATCACAATTTGGAAACCGGCGTAAGCACGGTCACGGTTTATTGCGAAGCCAGACCGACGGCGGACGTTCGCAAATCAATTCTCGCCGGACTTGCACAAATCAAAAGTTGCGGACTGAAAACCGGCTCCGGCAAAATCACGATTGCAAAGGTGCGGCGCGAGGACTTGGCTGAATCGTGGAAACGGCATTTCAAACCCGTCGAAATCAGATTTCGGAGGGACGAGTTCCACGAGTCCCCAAACAAAATGAAATTGGGGACTCGTGGAACTCGTCCCTACGAAAACTCACTGCTCATCAAGCCAAGCTGGTCGAAGCGCAGGCCGCGAAAAAATCAGGCGGTCGTCATCCTTGATCCCGGCTTGAGCTTCGGCACCGGCCAGCATCCGACGACGGAATTCTGTCTGGGTGAAATTGTCAGGCTTCAAATGGAACGCGGGCGGCCCGCCCGCGAGTTCAAAACCCGACATCACGCGGACAAGCCATCCGCGCTCCAATCTTTTTTGGACATCGGCACCGGCTCCGGAATTCTGGCGATTGCCGCAGCAAAGCTCGGCTATGCGCCGGTTCACGCATTTGACTTTGATGCAAATGCGATCCGGATTGTCCGCGTGAACGCCCGCAGAAACCGCGTCGCCCGCAAAATCCGATTTTGGCGCGGCGACGTTTCAAAGCTCCTGTTCCGCCCGGCACAAAAATTCGATTTGATTTGCGCCAACCTGATTTCCGACCTGCTCATCGCCGAACGGCGGCGGATTGCGGCGCAGTTGAAGCACGGCGGAACGCTGGCGCTGGCGGGCATTTTGAAAACGGAATTTCGGGAAGTGCAGGCGGTGTTTGAAAATTTGAAGTTGAAACTGGTTTCGAGCAAAACCGAAAAGGAGTGGCGATCCGGTTCGTTTCAACGGGTGGAAAATAATTTTGAACAATAAAGCGGCAAGTGAAGTCTGATTGGTGGAAAGTGAGACAAAATTGGCAGGCCATCGGCCGGGGAGTTGGCATGATTTAGGCTGTAAATTTGGTGAAAGGAAAAACGCTATGATGAAAACACTGGAGTTCATGGGCGAAGCAATTCGCAATCCAAAGCATCCGTTCCGTAAAATGGAAAATCAGCCCAAAAAAGCGCGCAAGAACCGCTACGAACGCAGGAAGATCACGGAATATCTGCACTTTCCCGATTTGCTGTCCGAGGAGATGGCATAAGTCCTTTTTTGGCCAGCGCGTCCAGAAAACGCCAGCCGGTTCAGATTCAAACCGGGTTCATGGGAAAATCACCGCTGGCACTCCGGGCAGATTCCGAAAAATTCCAGCTTGTGGGTCACGGCCTTGAAGCCGTTTCGGGCGGCAATCTGTTTTTCAATCTTCTCCGGAAAGCATTCCTCGATCTCCACGACTTCCGAGCATTTTGTGCAGACCAGATGATGATGGTGGCCGTCGTCGTTTTCGCCGACGAGTTCGAATCGCGCGGCGCCGTCGCCGAAATCAAACCGCTTCACCATGCCCATTTCCTCCAGCAGGTGCATCGCGCGGTAAATGGTCGCCAGATCGCATCCGCCTGCGGGCATTTCGGAAAAGATTTTCCGGTTGGTGAGCGGATGCGGATGGCGCCGCAGGATTTCCAAAATGGCCGCGCGCGGGCCGGTGATTTTGCGCGACTGCCGCCGCAGCCGCCCCGTCAAGGCGGATATTTCCTGCCGTTTTCGGGAATGTGAGTGCGCGTGCGGCTTCATGTCGGTTCCAAAATCGCACCGGGAATTTCCGAAATCAAGCGAATTGCAAACCATTTGCAGATTGTCCGGAAATGTCCGGCGGGGGAAAAAGCAAAAGGCGGCGACCGGAGGCCGCCGCCCGAAATTGTGAACGGCAAATTCACTTCATCAGCAGCATCTGGCGGGCGCGCTTGATGGCGTTGGTCATGCGGCGCTGGTAATGCGCGGGCAGGCCGGTGTATTTGCGCGGGAGAATGCGGCCCTGATCGGTCACGAACTGCCGGAGCAGGTTCGTGTTTTTGAAGTCGAGCGCGTCCACGGTAAAGTCAATCTTCGGCTTCGGTCGCGGCGTGCGGTTTTCCATCGTGCGGCGCGAGCCGCGCTTGTCCTTTTCGGTGTTGGTCTTGCGAGGCATGATTACTTGATCTCCTTGTGCAGGGTGTGGCGGCGCAACGCGGGGTTGTATTTTTTGATTTCCAGTTTTTCCGTCTTCAACTTTTTGTTGCGCGAGGTGTTGTAGCGCGAGGGCGATTTGCCCTCCTTGCGCGCCTCGGTGCATTCAATGGTGATGGTTTCACGCGGCATAATTCATTCCTTTTCCTTGGCTTTTTGCTCGTCTCCCGGCTCTTCCTCCTCCGTCTCAACTTCCGTGACGCCGGCGTTGTCAATCGTTCCGAGCGCGCCCAGCCGGCGCTGGCGCAGCGCGCCTTCCTTTTCCAGTTGCGCCTGCGCGTCCACCGTGAACCGCGTCCACGGAATCGCCTCAAGGCGCGCGCGCGGAATCGCTTTGCCGGTCAGCTCGCAGACGCCGAAGGTCTTTTTCTCGATCCGCTTGAGCGCCTCCTCGATTTCATAAACCGCGTCCTGGTCCGACGAAAGCAGGCTCAACGCAAAATCACGGTCAAAATTGTCCGTGCCCGAATCCGCCATGTGCAGGCTGTAACCGGGCATCTCCTGCGCCGAATCCTTGGCCAGCCCGTTCATCTGGTGCATCAACTGCTCGCGCAGTTCGAGCAGCCGGTTGTAATACTTCTGCCATTCGGACTTGACCTTTTTGGGATCGGCCGCGGTCATGGATTTGGCCATCGGCCTGCCGAGGATTGCCGCGGCCGTGGCGGACGCCTGCGGCCTGCGGTGGTGCGCCTGGTTCCTAGTTGTTTTCTTCTTCGCTGTCACGTTTCAAAACAATTTTCCGGCTTCAAATCCGGTTCGTCAAGAGCGTGGGAATGTAGCAAAGAAAACCGGATGCGCCACAAAAATCTTCAAAAAAATGACGCGGGGCCGCCGCGCCGGGGTTTGCAAACGTTGAACGGGGCGGTGTGCTTGAGGGGAATGCCGGAGCCGGCATTTCTTCATTGCCAGCCGCCGGATTGCATGGCGGCGGATCAAACCGCGCTGCCGCCCGGAATTGCCGGCGCGCGATTTTTTCCGGTTTTTTGTTTTCGCTGCTTGCCAACGCAACTTTTCACCGGCAAATTTCCGGTTTGATAATTTGAACCAAACATAACGCCCCACATGAGCAACGAAGCAAAACTGGAACTGGACGGAAAGACATACACGCTGCCGACCGTCATCGGCAGCGAAGGCGAGAAGGCGGTGGACATCGCGTCGCTGCGCGCCAGCAGCGGCTACATCACGCTGGACGACAGCTATGGCAACACCGGTTCATGCGTGAGCAAAATCACGTTCATTGACGGCGAGGTGGGCATCCTGCGCTACCGCGGCATCCCGATCGAGGAACTGGCGGAGAAATCCACGTTCATCGAGACGGCGTATCTCATCATTTACGGCGACCTGCCGAACCGGCCGCAAATCCGGCGGTTTTCGGATTTGTTCACGGAATACCAGTTCCTGCACGAGGACATGAAGTATCATTTCGAGAGTTTTCCCACGGGCGCGCATCCGATGGCGATTCTCTCGGCGATGATCAACGCGACGAGTTGTTTTGACGAGGGGCTGATGCACTGGCATTGGGGCAAGGGAAAGGAATTCGACGTTTATGCGGCAAAGCTGATGTCGCAGGTGCGGACCATCGCGGCCTATGCCTACCGCAAGTCGCGCGGGCTGCCGCTGATTTATCCGAAAAAGGCCTACAAATACACGGCCAATTTTCTGCACATGCTGTTCTCGACCCCGTATGAGGATTTTGAATTAAAGCCGGAGGTGGTGCGGGCGCTGGACCTGATTTTCCTGCTCCACGCGGATCACGAGCAGAATTGCTCCACCTCAACCGTGCGGATGGTGGCGTCGAGTCAGGCAAACCTGTTTGCCAGTTGCGCCGCCGGAGTGTGCGCGCTGTGGGGACCGCTGCACGGCGGCGCGAACCAGGCGGTTCTCGAAATGCTCGAGGAAATCCACAAGACCGGTGACGACGGTTCCCGCTTCATCGCGGCGGCCAAGGACAAGAACAGCGGCAAGAAGCTGATGGGTTTTGGCCACCGGGTTTACAAAAATTACGACCCGCGCGCCAAAATCATCAAAAAGGCGTGCGACGAGGTGCTGTCCAAATTGCAAGTCAATGACCCATTATTGGACATTGCCAAGCATCTGGAGGCGGCGGCGTTGAAAGACCCGTATTTCGTGGAGCGGAAATTGTATCCGAACGTGGATTTTTACAGCGGCATCATCATGCGGGCCATCGGGCTGCCGGTGGAGATGTTTCCCGTGATCTTTGCGATTGGCCGGATGCCCGGCTGGATTGCCAATTACAAGGAAATCATGGAAGATCCGAAGAGCCGCATTTGCCGTCCGCGGCAGGTCTACAACGGGCGCACCCTGAACCATTATGTCCCGCAGGAAGAACGAAGATAGCATTTTGCCCCGGCACACAGGTTGAGAATGCGCCCGCAAGCGGTTTCAGGCATAATTCGTGCTTCGTTTCGGGGCACACTTGGGAATGAAAAAAATTCTGGTCATTGACGACGAGGAATGGCTGCGCGAGATGATTCATCTCGCGCTGCAACAGCGGGGCTTTCAAATCATCGAGGCCGCCAATGGCGGGGACGGCATCGAGCTGGCGCGCAAGGAACTGCCCGACCTCATCCTGTGCGACATCAACATGGGCAAGGTGGACGGCTATTTGACGCTGTCCTCGCTGCGCAACGAGGCGCCGACCGCCGCCATTCCTTTCATCCTGATGACCGGTCTGGCCGACAACGCCAGCATGCGGCACGGCATGGAACTGGGCGCGGACGATTACCTGCCCAAGCCGTTCACGACCGAGGGGCTTTACGCCGCCGTGGACGCGCGGCTCAAAAAGGCGCAGACCATCCGCGACGAGGCTGAACGCAAACTCGCCCACTTGCGCGACAACATCAGCCTGATGATGCCGCACGAAATGCGCACGCCTCTAAACGGCATTTTGTCCAACGCCGAGATGCTTGCGCACTCTGCTGTGACCCTCAAGCCGAGCGAAGTCGCAGAGATCGGCCAGGAAATCCACAAGTCCGGAGAACGGCTGGCGCGACTCATCGAAAATTTCCTAATTTACGCGCAACTTGAACTGGTGGCCGCCGATCCCAAAAATGTCAACGCCCTCCGCGTGGGCCGGACCGAGCATCCCAAGGGGCTGATCAAAAACCGCGCCGCCGCACAGGCAACCCAGGCCAGCCGGCTGCCGGACTTGTCATTTGAACTGTCGGACATTCCGCTGCCCATCGCCGAGGAATACTTGAGCAAAATCATGGATGAGCTTCTGCAAAACGCCTTCAAGTTCTCCGAGCCTGATTCGCCGGTGCGCGTCGCGCTCGACGAGGCGTTCAACATTATCACGCTGTCCATCAGCGACAGGGGCCGCGGATTCACCGCAGAGCAAATCTCGCGCATCGGCGCCTATATGCAATTCGACCGCAAGCTGCATGAGCAGCAGGGGTTGGGACTGGGGCTGACAATTGCCAAGCGTCTTGTAGAATTGCATGGCGGCAGATTTTCCATCGTGAGCGACAAGGAATCGGGCACGGTCATCTCCGCCAGATTTCCCAAGATGAAGATGGAGTGATTCCATTCAGCCGCGATTTCGGCGCTTCTTTGAAAAAATATTTAAAACGTGAACGAGGAGATTTGCGAGCATCGGCCCGTTTTCTAACGTAACAGCCGGCTGTAGATGTCCGCCAAACCTGGAATATGAATCAACGGCGGAAGGGGATTGCCATTTTCTCCGACGCGCGGGAACAGTTTGATGCCATCCTGAATACAAAAGGCAAACAGGAACAGCAGCGCAATGCCCACGACCGGAGCAAAATCCGCTTTCCCCGCGCGCAACGGGATTCTCTCCAGCGGCCGCAACAGTTTTCTTGCCGTCACGTCCACATAATTCCAGAACGGATTCCCGCCGAAATAAATGTAGCTGTTCAGCAAATGCAGCGCCAGCAGCGCGGCGACCAGAAATTTCCAGACGAGACAGCTTCCCAGCGCGATAACCAGAGCGGCAGCGATTTGCCGCGCCGGCGAGACCGATGACGGAATGATATGCAACCACGCCAGCACCCAGCTTGCCAACCACCACAGCAATGCAATGACCGCGAGCGGCAAAAGAAATTTTATCCAGCGCGGCCAGCCGTCAATTTTTCCAAGCTGAATTTTCACCAGCCCGTGCGTTGGCATTGGCCCGCCCAAAATGGACAGCAGCAGCAGCCACAGGTAAACGATTCCGAACATTCGCGCAAAACTGAAAATGGAATACAGCAGAATGCGGCAGAAGGAGCTGCTGATAAACGACGGGGCGATGACTCCGAGGTCCAATGTTCCCGACCAGACCGGTTTCAAGGCGGAACCGACTTGCCAGTAAAACACCGCGCGCAGCAACAGCAGTCCGCCCAGCGCCGCAGGCAGATACCAGCGCCCCGGATTGCCCGGCTCGGCCCGGCGCAACGTGCCAATCAGGGTGGCGGGCTTCGTTTGGCCCAGCGGATCGGCCTTCGCCGCGCGCCAGTTCAGCCAAAGCAGCAGGCCCGCAAGATTTAGGATGAAGTCAATCAGTGCCATGAACGTGATGCTTGATACGTGATGCGCGAAGCAAACACAATTCAGAACCACGCATTACGCATCATGCCGCCGGCTTCACATCATCTTCAGCAGCGTGTCCGCCATTTCGCTTGGCGTGGCTGCAACACCGATGCCGGCGTCCTTGAACGCTGCGATTTTCGCCGCCGCCGTGCCTTTGCCGCCGCTGATAATGGCGCCGGCGTGCCCCATGCGGCGTCCCGGCGGCGCGGTCGCGCCGGCGATGAAACCGGCCACTGGCTTTTTGCAATTCTTTTTGATCCACCCGGCGGCTTCTTCTTCCGCGCTGCCGCCAATTTCGCCAATCATGATGATGCCGGTCGTTTCCGGGTCGGCGTTGAACAATTTAATTACGTCCAGATGCGACGTGCCGCTCACCGGATCGCCGCCGATGCCGACGCAGGTGCTTTGGCCAACGCCGCGCGAAGTCAATTGCCAGACTGCCTCGTAAGTCAGCGTGCCGCTGCGTGAGACGACGCCGATGTTTCCCTTTTTGTGAATGTAACCGGGCGCGATGCCGATGCGGCAGCCGCCACACGAATCCCTCCCCTCGCCCGGCGTGACGATGCCGGGACAATTCGGCCCGATGAGCCGCGTCCTAGTGTTGCCTTCCATCGCGCGCTTCACGCGAACCATGTCGCGTGCCGGAATGCCCTCGGTGATGCAGACGACCATTTCAAGTTCGGCGTCCGCGCCTTCAAGAATCGCGTCAGCGGCAAACGCTGCCGGGACAAAAATCGCGGAAGCCACCGCGCCGGTCTGTTTCACCGCTTCGGCAACCGTGTCAAAAATGGGAACGCGCTGCTTCCCGCCGCGCTCAAAAAACTGCCCGCCCTTGCCCGGGGTAACGCCAGCGACGACTTGCGTGCCGTAATCCATCGAGAGCTGCGCGTGCTTCGCGCCAAAGCTGCCGGTGATGCCTTGGACGAGAACTTTGGTGTTGGGTTTGACTAAAATGGACATGATAAATTATTTCGCCTTCCGTTTGTGGATGCAAATGCTGTTGCTGTCGGGATCAAACACCATCGCCATGCGGCAGGGCGGACATTCCATCGGCTCCATGCGGAACTTGACGTGGTGCTGTTTCAAATGTGCGATGGCGTCGTCGAAATTTTCGACTTCGAGCGCGGCCATGCAGCCGTCGGAATTGGGCGTGAACATTCCCGGCGCGCAGCCGATGGCCAGCGCATACGGGCCGAATTCGTATTCGACCCACTGGCCTTCGAGAATGGTCGTCGGTTTCAATCCCAGCACGCCTTCGTAAAAATCACGCGACCGTTTGATGTCCGTGACGGCGTAGCAACAAAATGCGAGTTCAATGACTTTGAGCATAATTGATTTGGTTAATGGTTGACCGCCTTCACCACCTTCTGCGCAGCATCGGCCATCGAATCACCGGCGATAAGACTCAAGCCGGATTCGGCCAGCGTTTTCTTGCCGGCGACTACGTTGTTGCCTTCCAGCCGGACAACGAGCGGAATCTTCAAATGCGTTTCTCTCACCGCCGCGACGATGCCGGTGGCGATGACGTTGCAATCCATGATGCCGCCGAAAATGTTCACCAGAATTCCCTTCACGTTCGGGTCCTGCAAAATGATTTTGAACGCCGCCGTCACCTGTTCCTTGCTCGCGCCGCCGCCCACGTCGAGAAAATTCGCCGGGCTGCCGCCGAAATGCTGGATGATGTCCATCGTCGCCATCGCCAAGCCCGCGCCATTCACCAGGCAGGCGATGCTGCCGTCGAGCTTGATGTAATTGAGATTGAACTTACTGGCCTCGATTTCCAGCGGCGCTTCCTCGTTCAAATCGCGCATTTCCTGGATGTCCTTGTGGCGGTAAAGCGCGTTGTCATCAAGCGAAATTTTCGCGTCCAGCGCCATGACCGCTTCCTTACCGTCGGCCAGTTCAACCACGCACATCGGATTGATTTCCACCATCGAGGCGTCGCATTCCCACCAAGTGTTGAAAACGCCGGTGATGAATTTGGCGCCGGCGTTGAACAAATCGTTATTCAACCCCAGCGCGGCGGCAATTTTCCGCGCCTGAAACGGCATGATGCCGACGGCGGGATCAATCCATTCCTTGAAAATCTTCCCCGGCAATTTGGCGGCGACTTCCTCGATGTCCATGCCGCCCTCGGTGCTGGCCATGACCAGCGGACGCGAATTCACCCGGTCGAGCAGCACCGCAAGATAAAATTCTTTTTTGATCTTCGCACCCGCCGCGATTAGAAGCGTCTGCACCTGCCGGCCCTCCGCGCCCGTCTGCCTGGTGACAAGCACGTTGCCGAGCATTTTTTCGGCGAAGCCGACCGCCTCGTCCACCGATGACGCGACTTTCACACCGCCTTGAAATCCAGTCTTAAACACGCCCTTGCCGCGTCCACCCGCGTGGATCTGTGATTTGACGACAATTTTTGCGCCGCCACCGGCGGCAATTTTCTCCGCCGCCGGACGCACTTCGGCGAGCGACCTGGCGGGAACTTCACACGGGACGGCGACCCCGTGCCGGGAGAGCAACTGTTTGGCCTGATATTCGTGAATGTTCATTTCAGAATTAACTGGACGCATTAAAAACAATTGCCGCCGGAAATCAACTTTTTACGAAGAACAGATTGCAAGTCCAGTCGCGAGGAACGCGTCCGCCAGTTGGTTTTGCCTCCACAAAAAATGGCAATGACTTGCCAATGGATGATAAGCCGTGCAGGCGGCGGCATCCGATACTTGAATTGTGGATGCCAGCGCAAAGCGAATTCTGGTCATTGCCGCGTTTTGCCTTTTTGGACAATTCGCGGCGCGGGCCGCGCTCACCGACAGCGATTGTCTGGATTGCCATTCCGACAAAACGCTGGCCACGACCAACTCCGCCGGCGTGGCAAAATCCTTGTTTATTGACCCGGCCATCCTGGCCGCTTCCGTCCACAAAACCAACGGCTGCATCAGTTGTCATGCGGATGTGACCACAAAGCATCCCGACGACAACCGGGTCCTGGCACCGGTCAATTGCGCGCGCTGCCATGAACAACAAGGTGTCAGTTACGGCGCCAGCGTTCATGGCCTGGCACTAAAAAGCGGCCATGCGGACGCCGCCACCTGCGCGGATTGCCACGGTTCGCATAATATTCTACCGCCGACCTCGCCGGCGTCGCCGCTCCATTTCGTGCGTCAAGCCCAGACGTGCGGCGAGTGCCACACAAAGGAGGCGCGCGACGTGGCGGCCAGCGTTCATGGCAAAGCCATGGCCACCGGCAAACGCGACGCGCCCACCTGCACCGACTGCCATTCGGAACACAAAATCGAGGCGTTGAAGAACGATTCGGTGCTGGCTATTTCCGAGGTTTGCAGCCGCTGCCACGCCTCGGTCTATTTGGATGGCAAGTATAACCTTCCAGCCGACCGGGTGACAACCTACCTGGAAAGCTATCACGGTCTGGCGGCGCAAAACGGCTCGGTCGTCGTCGCCCACTGCGCCAGTTGCCATGGCTACCACAAAATCCTGCAGTCCTCCGACCCGGCTTCCATGATCAATACGAACAACCTGGTTGTCACATGCGGCCAGTGTCATCCGGGCGCGAACACGATGTTCGTGAGCGGAAAAATCCACGAGGACATTTCCGTCACCGGCAACGGGCGCGATTTGGGCGGTCGGATCAGCGGCTGGGTGCGGCGGATTTATCTGACCTTAATTTTCGTCGTGGTCGGCGCGATGTTTGTCCACAACGCGCTGCTGTTTCACAAAAAAGTCGCGGCGCATCTGCGCGCCAGCGGGCGACCCGTGCTGCGGATGAGTCTTTCACAGCGCTGGCAGCACGCCGTGCTCGCGTTGAGCTTCATCACTCTGGCCGTGACCGGGTTCGCCCTGAAATTTCCCGATTCTGGGCTGGCGGGAATGCTGGGTTCAAGCGAGCCGGTTCGCCGCTGGATCCATCGCATCGCGGGTGTGGTTCTGCTGCTGGTCGGCGTGTGGCACCTGATTTATCTGCTCTCATCCAAGGACGGACGCCAGCTGGTGCGCGATCTCTTCCCCGTCAAAAAAGATATGGCCGACGTGTGGCTGGCCGTCCGCTATCTCGCCAGCTGGAGCAATGAGAAGCCAAAAATCGGCCGGTTCGGTTACGCGGAAAAAATGGAATACTGGGCCGTGCTCTGGGGCACAATCATCATGGGCACGACCGGCTTGATGGTCTGGTTCAAGCTGGACGTAACCCGTTTTCTGCCGCGCTGGGCCGTGGACGTGGCGCTGACAATTCATTACTACGAAGCCGTGCTCGCCTGCCTGGCAATTGTCGTGTGGCACTTCTACCACGTCATTTTCGACCCCGACATTTATCCGCTGAACACGGCGTGCTGGAATGGCCGCGTCTCCGAGGAATGGCAGAAACAAGAGCACCCGCTCGAATCGTTGGCAAACGGGAAACCGCCGACTGGAGAAACAAAGCCGTCTGCCGGGGCGAAATAATATGACTTGCCAATTGAGAAGTGTTTGCTAGAAACAAGCAGTTCTTAACACCAAAAAAATAAATTATGAAACCACATCGCGGCACGGTTATTCTTGTTCTCGGTATTCTTGGCTTGATTCTTTGCGCCCCGCTCGGCATTGTGGCTTGGGTCATGGGTGCCGGCGATTTGAAAGAAATGGATGCCGGCACAATGGATCCCTCCGGTCGCGGCAACACACAAGCTGGGAAAATCTGCGGAATGATTGGGACGATCCTGGCGATTGTTGGCCTCATCATTGGAATTCTGGTTGTGGCGCTGATGGGTTTTGGCGCGGTTGCGGCTCACCAATCCCATCCAATGGGACCGTTCCGGTAATCCCGTCTATTTGCCTTGAATCCGCCGCCGCGTGTGGGCAACTTGCGCGCGATGAAGTTGATTTTGTCTTCCGCGCTGCTGATGGTTTTGCTTCCCGCGTGTTTCACAACACCGGCTCATTCCGCCACCATCAACGGCCAATATTACGTTCCCCTCGCAAACTGGGCGGGCGCGAACGGCCTGATCACCTTCTGGCTCCGGCGTGGCGAGGAAGTGGCCACAACGAACCGCACCACGCGGCTGGTGTTTGACAAGGATTCAAACACGGCGGAAATCAACGGCGTCAATGTCGCGCTGTCATTTCCGCTGGCGGTGGACAAAGGCGCGCCGCTCATCGCGCAATTCGACCTCGACAACGCCGTGCGTCCCCTGCTCTTCCCGTCACGCTACATCGAGCCGAAAAAAATCACGACCATCTGCCTCGACCCCGGCCACGGCGGCAAGGACACCGGCAATCGCGTCGGCGGACTTTTCGGGCGCAACGAAAAAGCCTACACGCTCCCGCTGGCATTGGAGTTGCGCGACCAGCTCACAAAAGCCGGGTTCAAAGTGATCCTAACCCGGAACAGCGACACCTTCGTCGAATTGCCGGCGCGTCCGGCAATTGCCAACAAGGCGGGCGCGGATTTGTTTGTGAGCCTGCACTTCAACGCGACCCCGAATGGCTTAAACGAGGTCGCCGGCCCGGAGACGTATTGCATCACGCCGGTCGGAGCCGCCTCGTCCAACGCGCAGGGTGAAGGCGCGGACCACGGCGCGACCACGGCCAATCGCGTTGAGAAACAAAGCCTGCTCTTCGCGTATCAAATCCAGAAGTCCCTCGTCCAAAATCTGGGCGTGAACGACCGCAGCGTCCGCCGCGCGCGTTTCGCGGTCCTGCGCGACGCGCAGATGCCCGCCATCCTCATCGAAGGCGGCTACATGAGCAATCCGACGGAAGGCAAAAAGATTTACGACGCGGCCTGGCGGCGGCAGATGGCGGCGGCGATTGTGAAAGGAATCCTGGCTTATCAAAAAGTGACCGCGCCGGCCATTTCGCCTTCGACACCGGTGAAAAATAAAGTCCCGGCAGCCATGACTCCGGCGCCCAATCAACGAAGCGGAAATTCTTCCAGCTTCGGCGGGACACCCATGCGCCGGTCCGGCTGAAATTCCGCCGTGAGCCAGTTCACGGTGAAAGTCGTCCTGCCCGCCAGCGCCAGCGTCTCCAGCATTTCCCATTCAGTCACGCCGCACGCCGCAAAGCTGTGCCGGTAAAAATGCCATGTTTCCGACGCGTTCTCGAACGGGCGCAGACCGACGCTCAATTTTCCCTTGAGCGCGCTTCGCACATCCCCCCAATCGGCGTCGTTCAGTAGCACGCGGCCAGGCACAAGCCGCTGACGCAATTTCGCCGCCGTGGATTTGTTTTTCACGAGGGCAATCACGTCCAGCGAATCTTCCGTCGTGTGCAGCAGCAGCAGCGGCGGCTGAAACGTCGCTTGGATGTGGGTTTGGTTCGTCAGTGCCGACACTGCATCTAGCAGTGTTGGATTGGCGTTGGTCAGCGTCGCTCGCGCCCGCCGGAAAAAATAAAGTTCATCCGTCGCGCCCGGCATGAAGATGAGCGCCTTCACGACATCGTTCGATCGAAAAGCGTCCAGCATCAGCGGCACGCAGTTCGTCCGGTTCAACTCCGTCGCGCCCGCGCCCAGCGGCATCCGCCCCAGCGCATCACGCCACGATTCACTTGCGGACGCGCCTTGCGACGCGACGAGCAGGAGAAGCAAACCACCCCATTTTGTCAGATTGTTCATTCCGGCCGCCAGCAACGTAGTCATCCTCCGCCTTCCCGTCAACGAATCCAAAATCCTCCTCATCCTTGTCCTCATCCTCGGAATTTCCGATTACGAGGACGAGGACGAGGATGAATACTGCTACAAATCAGGTTTATCCATCTCTGTCCCTGGTTTATTCTTCCGCCATGAAATTGATTTCATGGAACGTCAACGGCCTGCGCGCCGCGATGAAGAAAAACTTTCTGGAATTTCTCGACGCCGGGAAGCCCGATGTCCTCTGCCTGCAGGAAACCAAATGCACGCCCGACGACGTTGAACAGCTCTGGCCCGCGAAATACACCACCTACTGGAACAGCGCGGAGAAAAAGGGCTATTCCGGCACGGCCATTTTCGCCAAAACACGACCGCTGAATGTCATTTCCCACATGGGCGTCGTCGAGCACGACAAGGAAGGCCGCGTGCTCGCCGCCGAGTTCGCCGATTTCTTTCTCGTGAACGTCTATGTGCCGAACTCCAAGCGCGATTTGTCGCGGATCACTTACCGCCAGAAATGGGACCGGGACTTTCTGGCCTATCTGAAAAAGCTGGAGAAACGGAAGCCCGTGATTTTCTGCGGTGACCTCAACGTGGCGCACACCGAAATTGACCTCGCCAATCCCAAGGCCAACATCCACAACCACGGCTTCACAGCCGAGGAACGCGCGGGCTTTGACGCCTTCGTGCAAGCCGGCTTCCTCGACACCTTCCGCGAATTTGAAAAAGGCGGCGGCCATTACACCTGGTGGAGTCCGATGGGCGGCGCGCGTTCACGGAACATCGGCTGGCGCATTGATTATACCCTCATCTCAAAATCCCTTCGCCCGCGACTCAAACGCGCCTTCATCCAGCCGGACGTGGAAGGTTCCGATCATTGCCCCGTCGGAATCGAAATTATCTGAACGGCACGGCGCGAATTTCCTATCGGACCAATTTCTTGGCCATGACATAATCGTCCATGACAAACCCGCCGCCGATGTCCGTGACAACGGATTCGGCGATGACAAAACCATTCCTCTGGTAGGCGGCGATGGCTCTGGCATTGCGCTTGTTGACGGAGAGAATCAGCCGCCGCGCGCCGGATTTGCGGATTTCCCGCTCGCAATGCTGCAACAGCAAACTGCCGAGGCCACGACCCTGCCAGTCCGGATGCAGGTAAATTTTGTGCAATTTGAAGGCAGGGACAGCGCGCTGCGCTGTCCGGACGCTGCGGCGCGGCGTCCCTGCCTCCGATGGACCGTAAGAAGCGAATCCAACAGGCTCGTTGCCAACGAGCAGACGGTCATAACAAATTCCTTGCGACCTAATTTCCTCGCGCATCGTGTCCAGCGCATACATCCGCGCCAGCATGTAATCAATCTGCGCCGCAGTGATGATGCCCGGATAACACGCCCGCCAGATGACGCCCGCCAGTTCGGAAATGGCCGGCAAATCCGCCCCGGTGGCCCGGATGATTTGGCCGCGCGCCAAGCTGTCGTGAATCCGAAAGGCCATGCGATTCTTTACCACGGATGACACGGATGGGCACGGATTTTTTGCCGCTAAAAAGCGCAAAGAGTTGTCAGGCTGAAGAATTTTGCCCGCGTCACCGTTTTCCTGTGTTGCGGGAATTGTGTTCGCATCCTGCCTTCCTTGCGGGATCTGTGCAAGGAGTTGTCCTTTTTACGACATTGGCAATTACTGCGGGGCCGTGGCGGGCTGATTGGCCGGTCTCGCCGGCGCCGCCGCTCCGGCAGCACCGCGCGCGCCGCGTCCGCCACCACGACCACCGCCGTCGGGCGGGAGATCGAACTGCGACAGCGTGGGTTCGGGATGCTGCGGATCGAAATTGCCCAAGTCATCCAGAATATATTTTGCGAGCGGCAGATTGTCCTGCTTGATTCCCAGCGCGATGCATTTGGACTGAAGGTAGCCGCCATATTCGGACGGGTGGGTCTGGTCGCTGTAGGCTTTGGCAACATCCGCGCCGAGCGCGGCATTCAGTTCCAAGCCCATGGAATTCAAATCAATGGACGGCACGCCAATCTCCTTCGCGGCGGCCATGGCGGCATCCGCGTAGGCCTGGAGCGAACCCGGCTTCTTCGTGTCCTGCCGGCGCGCCGAGCACGACGCGATTATGGGAAATGCGCCTTTTTTCTGCACGTCCGCCGCGAACTGTTTGAGCAAATCCTTGTAGGTGGTGCCTGCCTCGGCATAGGTTTCGGAAAAATCCTGGCCGGGGTAAATATTTTGCGGGCCGCGCTGCTTGGAATCGTTGCAGCCGAACTCGATGATGACATAGTCGCCCGGATGGACGGAATCCAGCAGTTTCTCCCAGCGCCGCTCCTTGAGAAAGCCCTTTAGCGTTTCGCCGGACTCGGCGTGATTGGCGACGGCGACATCGGAGTTGAACCAGCGCGTGACATTCTGCCCCCAACAGGTGACGGATCCTCCGGGCTGGTCGGTGACGGTGGAATCGCCGGTGATGAACAGAGTGATGGCGTTGTCCACTTTCTGAATTTCAATCGCCGCCACCGCCGGATGGGAATCGCTGAACTCCAGCGTGAGCTTGTCGTCCCAGTCGCGCGAAATCGCCACGTGCGTGGTGAGATTCATTTCGCGGCTGTCGAGATTGACCTCGCCGCCGGTGGAAATTTTAGGCGTGCGGACATTGACCGTGAAAGTGCGCGTTTCAAATTTGCCCGCCGCCGTGCGGATGCGTTCGAGCATGAGCCGGCGGGATTCCGCCTTCACCGTGGTGATGGCGTCCGCCTTGGGGTCGCCCAAGGTGACGGTCACGCGATAATTGCCCTCCGGCACGGCGACCGAGAAATAGAACGGCTGGGCTGCCGTGACCGCGCCGCTTTGCAGCGCGTTGTCCGACGGCTGGGTCACGGTCGTGACGGTTGATCCCGGCTCAAAGCCATAGCCAGCATCCGCCGAATACAGGCTGGTGGGCGAAACCAGCGTGTAGCCCGGCACGGCCTTTTCCGCGCCGAATTGAAACTTGAACGCCGTGGCTGGCGCGGCTTGAAGTGATGCAGCCGCAAATACGGCGAGCATCGCGACGAGTGGATATTTGTTAGAGAAACGAGTTTTCATAATTTTTGTTAAGCAGTGGTTTATAAAATGATAATTCGGAGCGGTTCAACATGTGAAGCGTAGATCGAGCTGAGCTTCCGCCGACTCGTGATGCGAATCGCGACGGCGAAACGGACAGCGCCAACGGGGGTTGGCTCCCGACTTGTTAGAAAACAGAATCATCACCATATAATCGTTCTGTTTGCGATGAACTGCCAAACACATAAAGCACACACGAGCAAACCGATGACTGCTCGGAATCGGTAATGAATAACACCTCCCAGTGACCAACCTAATAAAGCCAAAAAGACGGCCAATCCGATAAAGTCCAAACTCACGATAATCCTCGCGTCACCAATGTGTAATAGCGCATAGCAATCCAATAGCTGCACACCATAAGCGGCAAAGCACAACGCAGTAAAAGCAAGTGTGGCATTTCTCATAGGCACTCTCATGTGGCCTCCTAACAAATGATTAGACATAATCAGGAGATTTCATTTCCTCAACACGATGAAGCGCGTTTCCTGTCCGGCAAGCGTCAGCGGCACGGTCACGCTGCCCGCTCCCGCCTTGGCGCTGTCCAGCGGTTGAATCTTTCCGCTGGCCGCGTCCCACACTTCTGCCTGGCCGCTGCCGGCCAGTGTCGCGGTGCGCGTCTGCGTCTCGTTGGATTCGTTGAAGAAGAAATACACTTCACCGTCCTTCAAGCTGCGGTGGATGTATTTGATCGGCGGACAGGCGGAATCGAGTTTCACGTCCGGCGGCGGCAGCGCCGCGACAACGCGGTCGGTGATTTCCGGCGTCGGTTCGAGGATGGCAAAGCTCAAGTCCGGCGGTCCCCCGGCTTTCAGAAAATTCTTGTCCACCACCATCGTCGGCGTGCGCCCGACAAAAACCACTTTGCCGCCAGCCGCCGCGAAGGCGCGCAGACGATCCAGCACGGCCTTTTGAATCACAGTCGAAGTGGGAACGACCACGCCGCGATAAATTTGTCCGCTCAAGTTTTTCAATCCGCCTTTTTCGAGGGTGCAGATTGACGCCAGCGAATCGTGGTCAATGTGATCAAAGTCAATCTGGCGCTCCATCAACTGGGTCGTCAGCTTGACGGTGACCGTGTCCGCTTCCATATCGTTCAGCCAATAACTATCGGAAGGATGATAGAGCGCGACTTGAGCCGCAGGCCGGCCAATGGCCAGCAGGTGCTGGGCGCGCGTCATATACCAGCCGGTGGCCGAGCCAGGCTCCGACGCGGCGGCGGCGGCATTGGTGGCGGAATTGTTCAGTCCACGGATATTCATAAAGTTGATGCCCCGAACCAGTTGATAATCAAAGACGAACTTTCCGCCGGTGCCGAGATTTCCGCCTTCTTCACTCCAAGCCTGCGGATGGCCGAACAAATGGGCGGCGGAACCGGCGAGCTTGGGAAAATCGGCCACGATTCCGGGACCGATCTGGTTGAGATTATCCACTCCGGGCACGCCCATGTAGCGCATGTCGCGGAAAAAGGAGCCTTCGTTCTTGGTCATGCTTTCACCGCCGCCTCGGCTTAACATGGTTTCTTCATGGTTCAGGTGCATCATGTAATCCATGCCGTGCGCCCGGCACCAATCCTCCATCGGCTTGTAGAAATTGTCGCGGAACATGCCGCTCCAAACATCAAAGTAGTCGGCGTAGGCGCGCCTGGCCTCCTCGGTCATTGGCGTGGCGAAGAACCCGGCGATGTAGGGCTTCAAGTCGTATCCTTTTTGCTTTTTAAATGTGGCTAGCAGCTTGGGCGTCCAGGGAATGAAGCCCGTGTAGTCGGTCTCGTCGCCGCGGAAACCGAGAATGGTCTTACCGAATTCGCTGCCAAAATACTTTCCATAAGTTTCCGGAACGAGCTTGATGTATGCGGCGGTGGCTTCGGGATCGAGATAGTCAATCAGCGAATAGAGGCTGTCCTTGTCACGGGTCCCGTCTTCGCGCTGGCCGGCGCGGGTGGGCGAACTGCGATAAACGTGCCGGACAAACGTGATCTCCCACGTTCCAGCGCCGGGCGCAGTCCATTTGAAATGATTGTCGGCAGGCAGCGGAATAATCGTGGATGTCTGCGCGGGAGCCGCCGCGCCACCGCGTCCGCCGCCCGGACCTCCGCGACCGCCAACGCGGGCATTGGCCTCAATGCTCTTCGTCTCCGGCGGCAGCGGAATCGTCAGCGTCTGGCCCGCGACAACGCTGTAGCGCGGTTCGCCGGGGCTGCCGTGAAAAGTCACTTCCCAAGTTGCGCCACTCGGTCCCGTCCATTTGAACTGGCCGTTAGCGGGCAATGGCAGAACTTGATTCGTCGGCGCGGTCAGCGTTCCCATCGGCGGCCTTCCGCCACGCGCGCCCGGTGCCGCGCCACCAGCGCCACGTCCGGCTCCGGCTCCCGGCGGCGTTCCTCTGGCTTCGGGTGCCGCAATCGGTGCTGCCGCAACAGGGGGCGGCGTTTCCGCCACTCGTGCTGCCTCAACCGGTGCCACCACCGCAGGTCGCAGATTGGCAAAAATTCCCAAGGTGTCAACCGGCAGCGGAATATCCAGCGTCTGGCCGCCGGTGACGGTGTAACGCGCGTCGGCCACGATGCCCTGCATTCCCAATTGCGGATATTGCTTGCTGATCATGCCGGCGGCAAATCCGTCGGGATAGCCGTCGTCGCCGTCTATCCACATTTTCATGCCGCGCTTCTTGAGTTCGTCAATGGCGACCTTCATCAGATCGAAATACTCCGGCGAAAGATACTTCGGCGACCGGCCGCCGCTGTTGATCATATAGACGCTGCCGCCATTGGCATCAATGTTTGCGATGTCCGACAGGATGCGCTCCCTGGGCTGGGGAAATCCCGTGGCCCAATGAATGGCGCCGTATTCCTTGGGCGGATTTGCGAATGAGGCGGCCGCCTCGGCCACCGTCGGCACGGTGACCTCCTGCCACGGTTGAGCGGCGTGAAGTGGCGCAACCCCAAACAAAGCAACCAGCGCGACGAGCGGATACGAGGAAATGGAAAACGTTTTCATAGGAACCTAGTTTGCAATGACAGGAATAGCAGGCTCAACCCGAAAATCGCGGGTTGAGCGTTAAATAATATGCCGGAATTAACCGGATATAGCCGGAATTAGCCGGAATTAGCTGGAATTTCGTCATTTCCTCAACACGATGAGGCGCGCTTCCTGTCCCGCAAGCGTCAGCGGCACGGTCACGCTGCCCGCCCCCGCCTTGGTGTCGCTGTCCAGCGGGCTAATCTTCCCGCTGGCCGCGTCCCACACTTCCGCCCGGCCGCCGCCGGCCAGCGTCACGGTGCGGGTCTGGGTCTCTTTGGATTCGTTGAATAAGAAATAAACTTCACCATCCTTCAGGCTGCGGTGGACATATTGGATTGACGGGCAGGCGGAGTCGAGTTTGACGTCCGGCGGAGGCAGCGCCGCGATGACACGGTCGGTGATTTCCGGCGTTGGTTCGAGGGTTGCAAAGCCCAAGTCCGGCGGGCCACCGGCATGGAGGAAACTCTTATCCTCCACCATCGAGGGCGTGCGACCGACGAAGACGACCTTGCCGCCACCGGCGGCAAACGCGCGCAGGCGCTCCAGCGCGGCTTTTGTAATCACGGTGGAGGTCGGGACGACCACGCCCCGGTAGATTTGTCCGCTCAAGTTTTTCAACCCGCCTTTTTCAAGGGTGCAGATTGATGCCAGCGAATCCGAGTCAATATGGTCAAAGTCAACCTGGTGCTGCATCAACTCCGTCACAATCTTGACCTGCACGTCGTCGGATTCCTGGTCGCCCATCCACATGCTGTCCGTGGGATGGAGGAGCGCGACCTGCGCCGCCGGCCGGCCGATGGCCAGCAGGACCTGGGAGCGGCTGACATAATGGCCGATTTCCGAGCCACCGTCGGCGTTGAGGCCGCGGATATTGTTGAAGTTGACTCCGTGGACGAGGTTGTAATCGGCGACGAACTTCCCGTCCGCGCCGGTCCCGCCGCCCTCTTCCTCCCAGGCCTGGGGCCGGCCATAGACATGCGCGGCCGAAGCGGCGATCTTGGGGAAATCGGCGACAATTCCCGGCCGGATTTGGTTGAGATTATCAATGCCGGGAACGCCGACATAAACCATGTCGCGCCAGAAGGAGCCTTCGTTGCTGATCATGCCTTCGCCGCGGCCCAGCATCTTCTCCTCGTGATTGAGATGGACGCAAAATTCCATGTGGCGGGCCACGCACCAGTCCTGCATGCGCTTGTAGAAATTATCGCGGAACATGGCGCTCCAGACATCCCAGTAGTCGGCCTTGGCGCGCTGCGCCTCTGGTGTCAACCGGCCGCCGCCGAAGATCAGGGGGATGTAGGGTTTGAAGTCGTAGCCTTTCATCGCTTGAAAGGTTTCGAGCAGCTTGGGCGTCCAGGGACTGACGCCCGTGTAGTCGGTTTCATCGGCGCGGAAGCCGAGGACGGTCTTGCCAAATTCGTCGCCGACCACCTTCTCATAGGCTCCATAAATGAGTTCCAAATACTTGTCAGTCGCCGCGGGATTCAGATAGTCAATCAGCGAATAAAGGCTGTCCTTGGTGGCGCCGCCGTCTATCCCATTGTCGTTGCGCGTGGGCGAGGTGCGGAAGGCGTGCCGGATGAAAGTAAGCTCCCAGGACCCCGTGCCGGCGGGGGCAGTCCATTTGAGATGTCCGTCAGCCGGCAACGGCACCACCGTGCTCGCCGGCGCTTCCTCCCCCGCGCCACCGCCGCCGCCGCGACCACCACGCCCCCGGGCGCCGCCGCCGCCACCGCCACCCCTGAGGGAGATGCTCTTAGTGTCCGCCGGCACCTGGATGGAGAACGGCTCCCCGGTCGTAAGGTTGTAGCGCACTTCGGCGTTGGGCAATTGAACAATCAACTCCCCGCCTCCGCCCCTTGGCACTGAATATTTGAAGATTCCGTCAGCCGGCACCGGGAACTGCCTGCCCGCCGGCGCTGGGGCTTCCGCTGTCGGTGCCGCCGCAGCGGCGGGAGCCTCCGCGGGCGGCGCCGCCGCCGCGGGGCGTGGATTGGCCACGATGCCCAGCGTATCAGAGGGCAGCGGAATATCGAGCGTCTGACCGGCGGCGACGGTGACATGAGCATCAGAGACGATGCCTTGCATGCCCAACTGCGGAAACTGCTCGCTGATCAGACCGCCGGCGAATCCGTCGGGGTAACCGCAGTCGCCTTCAATCCAGACTCTCATGTTGTTTTTCTTGGCTTCCTGGACGGCGGTCTTCACCAGGCCCAGATATTCGGGCGAGAGATACTTGGGCTGCACGCCGCGCGAGTTGTTGATCATATAAACGCCGCCGCCATTGGCGGCGATCTTGTCTATGTCCGAGATGATGCGCTGCGCGTTCTGCGGGCCGCCCCAAATGGCCCAGTGGATGGCACCGTATTCGGGCGGCGGGTTGGCAAACAAGGTGGCGGCCTCGGCGACCGTCGGCACGGTAATCTCCTGCCAGGGCTGGGCGGCATGGAGCGGCAGGGTTAAACAAGACAACAGGGCGAATCGCGTTATGTTTTTCATTTTGAGTTGTTGGTATTTTTGATGTGAATTTTTGGGGTGGATGATGCCTGGTTAAAATGGGCTGGCTTGTCAGGGCGCGGGATTGTCGCTCACATACCTGGCGTCGGCGGCCGCCACGGCCTTTCCCTTTTCGGAGAGCAGCGGAATGAACGGACTGTCCTTGAACGCCTTCAGGCCGGACACCACGGAGGCGGCGACAATGTCCGCGCCGGGCAGATAGGTGTGGTTGTGGTCGCTGTAAAGGGCGTTCACCTTTTCGCGGCCCATCAGTTCGTATTTGTCGGCGCAAAGGTCGGTGAGATCGAGCACCGGCAAATGGAGCTTCTGGCCGAGTTGCTTCGTCCATTGGGTGTATTGGCCGTTCGCGGTGCCGCGTTCGATTTTATCCTGCCTGGGATCGTAATCGGCCGGCAGCGGATCAATCGGCGTGGCGTCGCGGAATTTTGCCTTGGGATTCGTCCAAATGTTGCGGGCGGTGACCGTTAAAAAATAAACGCGCGCGCCCTTGTCCCGCGCGGCGTTGGCCATCGTGGACATATACCAGCCGTAAGTGTGGGCGGTCTCCACCGTGCCGTCGTCCCGCTTGAGGTCAACCGTCTCATCGCCAATGCCCGGAATGGAGCCGCGATCCCGCACGGCGCGCGGCGGGCCGCCGTCATTGATGCCAAACACGATCAACATGAAATCGCCGGCCTTGATCCGGGGCAGGACCGACGGCCAGTCGTTCGTGTTGTTGTAATAGGTGCGGCTTGATGTTCCGGCGTGGGCGACATTGGCGACCGAGATTTTCGCGGAATCAAAATAGTCGGCCAGCGGAGTGCCCCAGCCGACGATGGGCTGGCCGCTCCGGCCATTGCCCGAGTTCCGGGCCGTCGAATCGCCAAGGACGAAGATCGTGGGTTTGTTCGCCGCGCCATCAGCCGCACAGGCCTGGCCGCAGCCGAACCAGCCGGCGCCGGCGGCAAGCGTGAATAGAATTGAAAAAGTTTGCAGAATGCGCCGCGCGGAGGCAGAACCGTCTTGCCAAACCACGGTCGTCCCGACAGCGGCATGTTTCTGGTTGTGCATGCGGCGAATTTGCACGGAACCATTTCCCGCGTCAATATCAATTTGCAATTCGTCCAGGGCACCCGTTTCAAAAATTTGCGCCATCCACACCGCCCGATTCCCGGGGCGCAATTTTTACGTTCAAAATTCAATCTTCGACCTGTCGGGTATGATTGGAAGGTCAAATCCATGCTCATACTGATTCCTTACTTTACATGGGTGGTGGAGTGGCATCGGGAAAGAGCTTTACGAACAGGGCATGCAACCATTCACGTGCTTTCCTCTCTGATCCTTGAACATTGCGGTTGGCGCAGCCTTCCACAAGACCGACGCAGTCAAACATCCAGTCGTCGAGAACCTGGGCAATACCGTCCTTCAAAATGTGGGCTGTCCCCGCATGGGTTCTTACGTCCTCGCCGAGCTGGGCGATGGCGGCTTGTTCGTCTGTTTGGCCAAAGTAAGCCATCAACTGGTCCTTCAATTGCTCGACGATGATCGGAACACGAGGCTTGCGTGAGACCAGACATCGGTGGCCTTTCGGTGTCTGTAGCACACGCTTCAGGTCCAGCAGAGACCGGACAAATTCGAGACGGGTATTTTCTCCAAGACTGACGGGTTCCAGCCCGAAGTGTTCGGGAATGACGCCAATAAATCGCTCAATACCGTTATCGGATCCGCACTCGATCTGTTTTTCAACCGCGGCAAATGGAGAAACAACCCGCTGATCATCAAAAGCAATTCGCCAGTCCCCCTTGTCCATGATCCATGTGCCGCCATAATGGAGAATGATGCATTCCCCCAGAAATGCGCCGTAAAGTTCCACGCATTCCGCTCTTCTGGCACCATCCTCAAGCGCCCCGGTTTGACGCAGTTCCTCGATGTGATATTCCAGCCATAAAACCGATTCACGGTTGAACCCGGACAAAAATCCCTCGGGATGAATCTGAGGCATTTTCTCGATGACCTGCCGTGCCCTGTTCTTCACCTGCTCAAGCGAAAAGCGGAGCGGCAGGGACTCGATTTCCGATATGATGAGCGCCTGAAAATAGGTGCGAAACGCCTCCAAGGTGGCCAAATCCGCCTCCCGGGGAAGTTTTTTCTCGTCCTTCTCTCCGCTCTTCAATGCCGACCCAATGGCATTCTCCACGATGTGCCATTTCTCGGACGCCGGCAGTCCCCTGGTCTCAAGTTGCTCCTGGGCAAATGCAATGGTTTGGAAATTACCTCCCTCCTGCATCAACTCGTTGAAGCGATCTTTGAAGCGCTGGAGCATTTCCGGGGTGATGGGTTTGAGCTGCTCGTTGTCCGAGTGAATTTCGATCACCTTGAAGAGTCTCTTGATTTCTGGATCGGTCTGTTCCTTTGGCTCGTTGCCAGGATGTAGGGGTTCCCCGGAGTCCGGATCGAATAATTCCTTGCTGGATTCTTCGGCTTCTTCCGGCAACAGCTTGCGGATGGAGTAATCATCCACATCGAGCTGATAGACGCCGGCATGATCTCCGGATGGATCCACCACAAAACGAACGGTGGTTGAGGATGACTGATAGATGACCTGAATCCACCACACGTCAGGTGGAGAACGGTGAGACTCCCACCACTGATTGGTTTGGATATGATATTCGTATGGTTTAAACGGCTCGCGGAGCCAGTAGAGGATCAGCCCGCAGCCAACAACAACAACCCATTTTTCCTGCCAATCGATTGTGGCTGAATTGGGGTTTCCGTAAAAATCACCAATTACCACTCGCGAACCGTCTGGGCGCTCAAGATAAACGGTCTCCTGGTCGTGTGAGACAACGAAGTGTTTGCTGTGTGCCAGTAGGTTGCTCATTTATCGAGTCATTTCTCGTTCTATTTTGAGGAATCTAAACAGACGCTGAGCGAATTTCAAATGCGTCTTGGTGACCATTAGTCAATTGGTAATGGTCAGCTCAATTTGATTACGAAACTCGGCAACAGGCGTTCCAGCGGGGACTTTTTCAGTCAGTTCCAACACTTTGTCACCACCCAAAGATGTTACTACACGAATTACAGCCTTGATGGTGACTTTGCCCGGTTTCTTGGCTGCAAATACCCCTTTTGAATCGATGTCCCCGAGTGTCGGATCACTTACCGTAAACGTTGCATTTGTGGACACGTCACCTACATAAGGGATGGCCCAGCTTTGATTGTCCACAGCGGTTTTGCCTGTGCTGTCTTTAACGTTTAAATCAGCACGTTTGGCCAAAAGGCATTCAACCACATCTTTGTTCGCTATCCAGAACCCCAATGTGTCGGCCATCTGCCGGGCCGTTTGACCCCGCGCACCGCCATAGGTCATCGCCAATGCCGTGGAAATGCTGTAAGGTGAAAAAAACAGGTTGCCATCCGCCGTTTTCAGTCTGGAATAAAGATTCAGAGCGAACGAGGTGTTCGCGGCAACAACCGCCCTTGTGTCAGGTGAGATCTGTGCATCCGCCGGCAATGTTCCAGGCAGGGTCAATGCGACCAAGAAGACAAGGGGCTTTAAGGTTTTTCGCAGGGCAAGCGACCATTCGTGCGGTTTTACAGGCTTCTTCTGAAGTTTGGAATTCCCCTCCGGCTTTCTCGCGCTCCAAACATCAAACACGAGAAGCCATGCTTGCCACCCGTTTGGGAAAATAGGTCGCATAAAACCGTGCTACTGTTTCACATAAGACTCGAAACGGCTTTTACCATAAAGCTGACGCAGCATAGCAAGCCTGCAAGTAAATGCAATTAAATAATTAAAATGTAAGATTAGGCCATATGAATATAATCATTAGCAACACCATGCATTGGAAGGACCGGTTTAAAAGTGCGGTGAGAATGCAACGATGTTCGGTCGAAGAATCATGCCTGTATAATCAACCACAACGCAGATGATAATCAGCCAAAATTGGATGCAGCGGCGATTTGCTTTAAGACGACTAAATGCAAAGTGTGTTTTGCGTCGGTGGCAAAATCAGGGCTTGCAATTTGTAAGCCATGCTTTCAATATGCACGGATGATTCCGCGCCTGCTCGAAAAACAAGTGCAACGCTGGCTTGGCCAGTTCCCCGCCGTCGCCCTCCTTGGCCCCCGCCAGTGTGGCAAGTCCACGCTGGCACGCCGCATATTGGCCGACTTTCCGAACGCGCTCCTGTTGGATTTGGAACGCCCGTCCGATCTAGCCCTCCTGCACGATGCGGAGGCCTTTTTCGCGGCCAACGCTTCGCGTTTCATCTGTCTGGATGAAATCCAGCGGGCTCCGGAATTGTTTCCGGTCCTGCGCTCCGTGCTGGATGCCGGCCAGCGGAACGGCCAGGTGCTCATTCTTGGATCCGCCTCGCCCGAACTGCTTCGCCAGAGTTCCGAATCTCTGGCCGGACGCGTTGGCTATCTCGAATTGACGCCCTTTCTCCTGCCGGAAGTGCTGACCCCCAAGGCCGATGCCGGCGTGTTGCACACCCACTGGCGACGGGGTGGTTTTCCCCGCAGTTTCCTGGCGGAATCGGACGCCGCCAGCGGGGAATGGCGCGAGGAATTCATCCGCACATTTTTGGAACGCGATCTGCCGCAACTGGGCGTGACAACTCCCGCCGGCGTCCTGCGGCGTTTCTGGCAAATGGCGGCTCATTATCACGGCGAACTCTGGAACGCCTCCAAGGTCGGCCAGGCGCTGGGCGTCACCCATCCCACGGTGCAAAGTTATGTGCGCTTGCTGGAGCAGGCTTTCATGCTGCGCGTCCTGCTGCCGCTGGAGGCCAACCTCAAAAAACGGCTGGTCAAAACACCCAAGATTTATCTGCGTGATGCCGGCCTGTTGCACACGCTGCTGCGGTTGGAAACCGACAACGATTTGCTGGGACATCCTGTGTATGGCAGTTCGTGGGAAGGCTATGTTATCGAGCAGGTGCTGGGGGTGCTGGGCGGCGGTTGGGAGATTTTTTTCTACCGCACCAGCACCGGGGCCGAATGTGACCTGGTGTTGCAGCGCGGCCGCCGCCGTGTGGCCATCGAATGCAAGGCCTCGACTGCGCCGGAATTGACGCCGGATTTTCACCGGGCCATTGAGGACTTGCGACCGGAATCCACCTGGGTGGTGGCCCCGGTGCGTGAAGCTTATCCCATTGGCAAGTCCATCAACGTCACGCCACTGCCGGCGCTGCTGAATGAACTTAAACGCATGAAGGAATGAGAGGGCTAAGGTGGTAGGCCGAGATTGCTGCTGCTGCGAAGAATTGATGGCTAACAAAATGGCTAACAAAGTAGAGTGGAAGGATAGTCAGGAACAGTCAGAAATAGTGCTTGAATAGTAAATTTGCATGGGCTACTTTGGGGCTGAAATCGACCTGTCAATGTTCGATTCCGACCCTCGTCTCCAAGTTGTTTTAATTAAGCAACTTGCGAAGATAATAAAAAATCGAATCCTTTCATTTTTCCGATTTGATGTCGGTTGAAAACCGACCCTTGCCTCATACTGAAATCCTTTTTTAGTTAGGACAAACTTTCTCAAAGTGAATCAAGAATCTCCTTCGACTTGCGGTCGTAATCTTCCTTGTTAATCAAGCCCTGATCGTAAAGGGACTTGAGTTGTTTCAAGCGGTCGGCGGCGGAGGGCTGGGCGGCCGCCGGCTGTGCCGGGGCGGGTGGCGGAGTCAGGGGGCGGGTGGCAATCATGTCCTTCAACTGCATCAGTATGGCCATTTGATTGTCGGGAATATGCCCGGTGGTGTCGGGACCGACGTTCAGGGCGTAAGCACGCCCCGCCTCCCGCGCAATACTGTAATGATCGAATAATACATTGGCTGGATTCAATTGCGCCTGCGGCTTCCACATCCAGCTCTTGATGATTGAGTCGTCGTTGCAACCCAGCCCGCGCTCCGGCAGTTTGCTGTTGTTTAGGAGCACACAATTCGGATTCAACCGCTTGACCAAATCCCTGATCTCCGCATACTGCTCCGGTGAAAGCCTCTCGACACTATCTATTTTCTGGATGCGGATGCCCGGATACCGGGTGTGCAATTCTGTCAAATGCTTTTTGATTAACGCGAAGTAAGCTGGCGACACAGGGCCTCTGGCGCGCACTCCGCTTTCGTTGTATCCGTCGGGAATGGAATAATGCACTCCGGGCAAGATACCCTCCGCATTGCACGCGGCAACGAAGCCGCCGATGATGTCGCCCTTGAAGGAGCTTTGCGCCACGCTATAACCGTAACCCGGACTGTCCCACAGGCAAAAACCCGATTCATGCTTGACTTGAGGCTGGCCGAGAGATGTCTCAATGGCATAAAGCCTATA
>Ga0181520_10002732_pt1 | contig 32172 bp, 28 predicted proteins | sample PEATcosm2014_Bin_29_FD_132451 | JGI IMG/M metagenome (GOLD analysis project Ga0181520, IMG submission 132451) | Peatland microbial communities from MTU Mesocosm Facility, Houghton, MI, USA - PEATcosm2014_Bin02_30_metaG | ecosystem: Environmental > Terrestrial > Soil > Wetlands > Peat | place...
GGCAGCGTGACGCCGATCATTTTCGCCGCGCCAATCGCCATATTCGAATAAGCCGCAAAGTCGAAATAGATCTGCAGTCCAAACGCAGCGGCAAGGAACCAATTGTCGAGCCAGGTGTTCGCTCCTGCAACCTGAGAGGAAAATCCTTCGTCCACGAAGCGGCTGAGCGGATCCGCCAGAAGATTTTTTTGTACCAGCCCCCAAACCAGCCGATCGAAGCCCGACAGCATCAGGGAGAGTTCAAACTTCTTCTCGAAAGCGAATTGCGGCGCCAATTCTCTGAAGCGGACTATAGGTCCCGCAATCACGTGCGGCCAAAACATCACGAAGGTAAGCAGATCGCCAAAGCGATTGGGCGTCACACGTTTCTGGCGAACATCGATTAAGTAGCTTATTGCCTCAAATGTGTAGAACGAGATCCCGAGTGGAATGCCGAGCTGGACGACACTTGCCACGGGAGACAAACGAAAACTGCGTTCCCAGGCCGCAAGGGAAGCGCCGATCAAGTCGTGGCAGCGGAATCCCACCAGGAAGACAAGAGCGTACGCAATCCCAGCCCAACACCACATGCGGGCGTGGAGTCCGCCGGCGCACTTTTGAGCCAGATAGAAAACACCGGCACAAAGCACAACCGGAACAAGCACATAAGCGGGACTCCACGACGCGTAGAACGCGATCGAAATCGCCAGCACATACCAGCGGCGAAGTCGTGAGGGCAAGGCCCAAAAAATTGCCACTGCGCAAAAAAGCGAACCTAGATAAGAGTATGAGTTGAATTGCATCGTATTAATTTGTCAGGAGGAACGAGTCCATCGCCTGGATCATTTGCGTTGCCATTTGCTGGTGTCCGGCGCGTCCCATATGCAGAGGATCGGGACCGTTGAGAAGGTGTCCCCAAAGCTCAGCGCGAATGGTGTTTTCAAAGTCGAATAGCGGCAGGTTGTAGCGAGAAGCAATGTTCGCAACGAAACGTTGGTACGCTTCACGATCCTTGGATGTGCGGTAGAGGGCCACGTTGGGATTTACGGGTGCGTTGAAGAGGATCAAATGTACATCGTTGGCGTTGCATAGCTCGGCGATCGAATCGACGGCCGACTGCGCGGCAAAAAGCCGGGAACCGTCAATTGATCGTGCGGTGCTGGGCTTCAGCTGCAAGAGATAGAGGCGGCCACGATAAAGAAAGTCCTCAAATGACTCACGCAGGTCCGCGCGTTGCGCAGGGGGTTCAACTTCGTCGAGCCACGTCCGGACGCGCGTTTCCATTGCAAATCCGGGAGTTAGATGTGGGACAAAGACCGAAGTCAGACCCGCATTCGATGCTGCATTGAGTTTCGTCTGATCGCTTTCCTCCACTTGGTCGTAGCGGTGCAGCGCATCCTCGTATGCCTGGGCATCGGGACGCCCCGAGGTAGCCAGTGCTTCAATGCGTGCCCGGAATGGAGGATGGGCCAACATGGGTAACATACTATCGCGAATGTTGCCGGTCCAGAATGACTGGTAATTCATCTGAAGAATCACCGTCTTCGGTCGAAGGTCTGGATCGTCGATCATGAAGTTGAGTTCCCAGAGAACTTCGGGATAGCTCATTCCACTCGAAGAAAGACGATAGAGCAGTTCGTCTGGCTGTACGCGCCGAACCATATCCATGACCAAATCGACATAGGTCTTTTCCGGAGTGCTCGGGGGAGGCTCGCCGGGCGCGAGACTGATCGTGTGCATCTGCGAATTCCCGATGAAAACAATTCTGCCTGCCCCGGGAAATTGATGCCAATACTGCTTGAGGCCGTCCAGGCTGGCTGTTGGGTCATCCCCGTGAGTCATCTCTTGCGTCTTCGGATTGCGGTAGACATTGGTTACCTGTGTCCATTTCGGCGGAGCGCCAAACAACCTGTCCAATCCGTCGCAAGCGGCTCCGAACGGATTTGAGCGCAAAAGGCCGACCAGCAATACAAGAGTGATGGCCAGAACACCGATCGATGAGTACAGTTGCTTCACTTCTTACGCGACCACTCTTTCCAGCGTTTCAATGATCTGATCAACACTATCGAAGTCGTCCGGCTGAAGGTTTGCGCGCGGAATCGTCACGTTCAGCTTCTTCTCGAGCCGCAGGATCAACTTCACAACCGAAAGCGAGTCGACGAGGCCCGACGAGACAATCGCTTCGGAATCTTCGACTGGGCGCCCAACAGCTTCTGCCACCGCTTCGCGCACTCCGCTTCGCATCGCACTGGTGTTCATCTTCAATTCGCTTCCGCCGCAACGAGTTGGTTGGCGCGCTGCGCAAGATCGCGCAAGTAGCGCTCCCTGGTCTCCCTCCGGGAAATCTTCCCCGCGGTACTTTTTACGATCCACCGTTCGGGATAAACGTACACGCGCCCCGGGCTGATTCCAATCACGGTCCGAACGAGTTTCGCAATCTCAGCTTCCAATGCCGCCGCGCGTTCTCGATCGTATGTGCCCTTCATTTCGGCAACCACAATCAAACTTTCAGTGTCGTGATCGTTCATGACTCCGAACGCGACGACCCGGCCCGGGTAGATTCCGGAGACCGCGTTGACCAACGATTCTATGTCCTCGGGAAATATGTTTTGGCCGCCAACGATCACGATGTCCTTCAGGCGCCCGATCACGTACAACTCACCGTCCGCCATGAAGCCAAAGTCGCCGGTGGCGTACCATCCTTCACTCGTAAGATGGTTCCTCGTATAGCCTTTGTGACCCCAATAGCCCCCGAAGAGGCATTCAGTGAATATCTGAATTTCGCCCGTCGAGCGCTCTGAGCAGACGTTGCCTTGCGGTTCGACGATCCTGACCTGCATATTGCCGAGGGGTTCTCCGCTCGACACGAACTGGTCATCAGTCAAATCGAATGCGCGTGTCGCGCCGGCTCTTTCAAAGAACAAATCCTTGCGAGCAGCGGTCGACGGCGCGCGCGCGATCTTCGTTTGGGTAACCGCGAACACGTTCTCAGCCATGGCATACGATGCCTGCATTTGATTCATCGAGACACCCCAATCTGCGAACGTCTCGAAAAAACCGCGAAGAGAACGAAACCGGACCGGCTCAGAACAGTTGATGAAACCGCGTACGTGAGACAAGGAGTACGGCCCATCCATCCGTTCACGCTGGCTTGCCATATAAGAAAAGGCAAAATTTGGCAGCCAGCAATATGTGCCTCGATATCGCTCCAGACATTCGAACAGGAAACCGGGATTCATAAGCCAGTCGCTCGCAGCGAACTGGACGGACGGAGCAGTATTCCACAGCGGAAGCCAGAGACATCCGATCAGCCCCATGTCGTGATAAAGCGGAAGCCACGAAACAACCAGGTCCGCGGATGAAAACTCCAATGCCTCGCGCAATCGTTCCAATTGACCAACCAGCATCCCCGCCGTGATAATGACCGCCTTTTGCGCGCCAGTGGTCCCTCCCGAGAACTGCAAGAAGAGCGCTGCGCCTGGGTCCTGCAAAGCCATGACGCCGGATTTCGCGTGGTCGACTTCAGAAACTTGCAGAGGGATCGAGAATGCCTTCTCCCACATGGCGATGCCTTCCATCGAGCATCCAGTAACGCGATAGGGCAACGCGGGTTGGAGGCTAGCGGCGAGGCTCGGAATCGTGATGAGTTCCGCGGCAGGAAGATTACGAAACTGGTGAAGGAGGTTTCGCTGATATTTCTCGAGATCGACGCGGCTGGTGGGCCATGGAAGAATCGCCGGAATACGGCCCGTCAGTATGAGGCCGATATGCAATAAGAAGAGTTCGACCGAGTGGGGCAGCAGCAGCAAAACAACATGCCCTGCCGGAGCGGTCGAGAGTTGCGCGGCGCGGCGGCTTTCCTCGAGAATCTTGCCGCCCGTCAGATCCACTGAACGGTTTCCGGAAACAATGACACGCAACAGTACATCGTCAGCATGTTGCCGTAACCGCGCGCTCAGTTCAAAACGAAATTCTTCGGCCGTCATTTTCATGCGTTAGGGGTGCGGGCCAGGCTCATTTCGCGCCTGTCCCCAGAATGATGACCTTGATCGTATTTAGAAAAATCAGAATGTCGAGCCCCACCGACATGTTTTTGATATAGAAAAGGTCGTAACGGAGTTTTTCTTTCGCATCCTCTACGGAGTTTCCGTAGTGGTAACGAATCTGGGCCCAGCCTGTAATCCCCGGGCGAACGGAGTGCCGCAGGGAGTAGTAAGGAATCGCGCAAGTGAGATCATTTACAAACTCGGGCCGCTCAGGTCGCGGACCAACAAGGCTCATGTCGCCTCGTAACACGTTCCATAGCTGTGGGATCTCGTCCAGGCGCGCCATGCGAAGAAACTTTCCAACCTGAGTGATTCGAGGGTCGTCATCCAAAGCCCACGTCGGTCCGGTATCTGCCTCCGCATCCGCTCGCATCGTACGAAATTTGTAGCAACGAAAAATAACGTTGTCGCGCCCGACGCGCTCCTGCCGGTACAGGAAAGGACCGGCTGACGTGATTTTGATCGCCAGAACAATCAGTGGGAGGAGGGGCAGGCTTACCAATAGTCCAACAATCGAAATAGCAATGGAAGCAAACCGCTTATAGATCAGATGAAAGCGCGATGAGTAGCACCCGCTTGAAAAAAGCAGCGAAGCCAACCTGACGGATTCGATCGGGACTTTGCCGGTAATCATTTCATAGACGTCCACCCCATCCTGGACCTGCACTCCACGACATTTCATGCCGAGCAGCAATTCAACGGGTAATTTGCCGCGTCGTTCGTTCATGGCGATGACGACGCGATTAGCCCGATAAGTCTTGAGCGCACCAAGAAGAATGTCATTGCCATCGTTTTGGGGAAGATCTCGCAGGCTTGGGTTGCGACCGGAATCCAGGGCAGGGCGATCATTGCCAACCGGTAGAACAGACCCCACAATGCGAATTCCACATTCGGGCCGTGACGCGCATTCTTGCTGAATCAGTTGAGCGAGAGAACCTTCACCAAAAATCACCGCGCGATCGGCAAAGTCCGTGAAGTTATTCATCAGCGCGAAAAGATTGCGCCAACAGACCAGCAGCGTCGCGACAAAAAATAAGCCGACAAGTAGAATTCCGCGGCCTAGCTCCAGGGGAGGGTAGAAGTAATAGAGGAGAACGAAGACACCGTATACAGTCCCAAGCATTTGGATCATGCGAATCAGCATCTCGCGCCGGTTGCCCAGGATCGACAGATCGTAGAGGTTGAAATAGTACATGCAGATGACGATTGCTGCCGACACAACAAGTATCTTCAGAGACCCATGCTGGTAGTTGAACATGAGCGCAGCATCGCCCAGGCCCAATCGTGCGATTGTGGCAGCCAAGAAGCCGAGCGAGACAAGGCACGCCTCTGAAACCCAAAGGACAAAGGTCCACTTAGGAAAATAGGCGTGGAGGAGTCGGATCAAAGAACGACCTCGAAATTGTTTTTGTTCCGCCGGCTCTCAATCCGGCTCAAGTGTGGAGGCGTAGGATTTCGCCAGGTCGAGACGCTGTTCACTTTTGCGCAGGAAACAGTTGCCGATTGCAAGCGCATCCAGTTCACTTCCCATAAAACAGCGGAAGGCATCTTCCGGCGTTGCCACGATCGGCTCCCCGCGCACATTGAAACTCGTATTCACAAGAACAGGGCAGCCTGTCTGGTGTTTAAATGCCGATAGCAGTCGAGCGTAACGTGGATTCGTATCGGAGTGCACTGTTTGAATTCGCGCAGAATAATCAACGTGGGTCACGGCCGGAATCGTAGAGCGGGGGACATTCAGCTTGTCGATCCCGAAAAGTGCCTGCTCCTCATCGGTCATTTCAATCTGTTTGGATTTGGCTATAGGTGCAACTAGTAGCATGTACGGGCTATCCACATCGAGGTCGAACCAATCAGGCGCGTCTTCTCTCAGGACCGACGGAGCAAACGGACGAAAAGATTCCCTGAATTTAACTTTCAGGTTCAGGATCGATTGCATCGTAGCTGAACGCGGGTCAGCCAAAATGGATCGAGCTCCAAGGGCACGGGGTCCAAACTCCATTCGCCCTTGAAACCAGGCTAAGGCCTCTTCGGATTCGAGGGCGTTAACGCACTCGGTGATCAGGCAGCATTCGTTCAGGACTCTGAAAACAGCTCCGGTTGCTTTGAGGCGCCGCTCAATTTCTTCCTGTGAAAAGTCGGGCCCCAGATACGAACCACTCATTCCGTCGCGACCGCCATTGTGTATGCGCTCCCCATCAAAACGAAGATGATACGCCGCCAACGCAGCGCCCAAAGCCCCTCCAGCGTCGCCGGCTGCGGGTTGTATCCAAATTTGGTCGAAGATTCCTTCGCGCAGCAGCTTGCCGTTTGCGACGCAATTCAAGGCGCATCCTCCCGCCAAACACAAATTGCGTGAGCCGGATTCGCGAGCTACAAAGTGCGTCATCCGCGAGACGACTTCTTCCAACACAACCTGGATGGATGCGGCAAGGTCCATATCCATCTGCGTGAGCAACTCACCTGGCTCGCGCGCCGGCCGGCCGAAGAGACCATCAAACTTGGAGTTGGTCATTGTCAGCCCGGTGCAATAGTCGAAATACGATAAATCAAGCCGGAATGAGCCATCCGGCTTCAGGTCCAGCAGGGTGTCAAAGATCATTTGGGCGTATCGGGGAGTGCCATAGGGAGCGAGGCCCATCAACTTATATTCGCCGGAATTCACCTTGAACCCGGTGTAGTAGGTAAACGCGGAGTAAAGCAGACCAAGCGAATGCGGAAAATGGAGTTCCTTGATCATCTCAAGCCTCTTGCCCTTGCCGATGGCAATTGAGGTCGTTGTCCATTCGCCGACACCGTCTATGGTCAGCACGGCCGCCTCCTCGAATGGAGAGGGATAGAATGCACTCGCTGCGTGACTTTGGTGATGCTCGGTGAACAGAATTCTTTTCTCCCAATCCACATCGGGAAGGAGTTTCGTTAGTTCACGCTTAAGAATCGATCGCTGGAAGAGTTTTTCGCGAATCCAAAGCGGGACCGCCAATTGGAATGACCGCAAGCCCCGGGGTGCGAAAGCCAAGTACGTCTCGAGTAGTCGCTCAAATTTGACGAACGGTTTCTCGTAAAAGACGACATAGTCGGGACAAGAGGATTGATTTCGACAAGCTTCGAGACAGTATGCAACAGCATTGCGCGGAAAAGCGGCATCGTGCTTCTTCCGGGTGAACCGCTCCTCCTGTGCCGCGGCAACGACTTCTCCGTCGCGGACAAGAACCGCTGCACTGTCGTGATAAAAAGCTGAGATCCCGAGCAGTTGCATAGCCGCCTAGAAAAGCGAGTAGATAAATGGCGCGATGGCTGAACTCTGCGCTAGAAGCATCAGACCTCCAACGGCCAGCAGCATGATTAGCAACGGCAACAGCCAGAATTTCTTTCTTGCTCGCATGAAGCTCCACATCTCCTGAACAAACAGCATGACAACCTCCTTGATTGAATCCGGCTCGGCCAGAGCCCTGCGTTAGAACTGATTGACCATACCTTCCGATGGCGGACCCGGGGGATCACGTCGAATCCAATAGGAAGCAGCCGCCTTATCCATCTGCAAACCGAGTGGATCTTTTTTTCTCCACCGGTTAAATACGCCCACTGGAGCGAAGAATCCATAAAAGATGAATCCCATGATCACAGGGCTCGTTACTGTGTGGAGAAGCACTGCGACCTTCGCCGAAAGCAGATTTGGACCGTGAAGCAACCTGGGCACAAACAGGGAGAGGAGAAGCAGCACGCCCGCAACCGCCTCCGGCCATGCTCGAACCGAGGATGCGTGACGGAGCGGCGCCAATCCATAGATAGCGAGCACAGCGGTCCATACCAGACCGAACGTCCGGTCTGAGGAAATGGTCACCTGAGCTTTGCGGCTGAAGTCTTCGTGCATCAAGGTAGAGGGAAGGGCTTGCGGTCGATTTAAGGGCTAAGAACTTCGTCTTGGCTGTATTTCCTGACTGAATCCTGATAGAGGGGCGGAATGTGCCTCAAACGCTCGCAAATGCGTTCGCAGCCGGATTTCCAACGCCAAAATGCGTGTGATTCGGAGCGATCCGCTGTAGGTTAACGGCGTCAATTTCAACTGCGGCGGACCTTCCGAGCATCTCCACCGAAATCACTAGCCGGAAAGCATTTTTCTTTCGGATGAGAATGCCTTCGAGGCCATGAAGCGGGCCAGACGTTACGATCACACGGTCGCCACATTGCAAAAACGGGTGAGGTTCGATCTGCAGAGAACTCTCGACCAACTGGCGCACGCCTTCGATCTCGTTTGCGGGAATTCTGGCCGGGCGGCCAAATGACGCAACGATGCTGAAAACTCCAGGGATGCGCAGGACCTGTTGTTGCTCGGCAAGGCCCCCACGAAAAAACACATAACAGGGAAACAGAGGCAATTGCACAAGCTGTGTCCGATCCTTCCATCGATGAGCAATTCGATACAAAGGAAGAAACGTTTCATGCCCTTTGTCCGAAAGAGTTCGCGCAACGGTTTTTTCGTGCTGGTGGCGCGTATAGATTGCGTACCAAGGATCAACATCGCCGCTAACTCTTGATTCTGAAATTTCTTCTAGTGTATGCATATGGCTCCGCCCTGTGACTTACATGGAGTTCTTTGTAAGCCATTCTGTTTCTATGAATCGAGAGCCGAATCTTCCTCTGCTACCGGCGATCCGGCCTGCCTCCGAAAGATCGCATTTGCGAATCCGTCGTTCTTGCACTGTGGCCCTGCTTGCAACAAAAGACTCTTCGATTCGTGTCGATCGGCAAGAGCCGCGAGACTTTGCCGCGCGCTCTTACTCGTCGTCAGTGGTTGTGTCGTCGGTTGTTGAGTCCTCTTCTCCAAGTTGCACCAACTCGAATCCGTGTTCGCTCCCTGGCTCGACTGCCACCGCAAAACCAGTCGGCCCTGATGCGCCCTGATGCTCCACGCGGACCACGATCCCTGCGGTCCGGAACGCGGGTATCGATGCACTTCGGTGTGTTTGCGGCACAAGGACGTCAAGCAAAACAGAAGAACCGGTCGGCGGGCAGCTCGAGGCATATACGTAGGCACCTGAAGCGCTAAGGTCGCGAGTGTACCCTTCTCCTTGAAATCTCATCCCCTGCGAACCCTCCCAGGTAAATACAACCGAGGCCCGCAAACGAAACCGAATTTTCGTTCTACGTTCCACCAAATTTGAAGCAACCCCCTTGGACGATGAATCTGAAAAGTCCGCTGGGTTTTCAGTCCCGGATCATAGCGGGGATACTAAGACATCTCTGCAACCATCACAAGAAGCAGAAAGTCATGTCCTCTGCCCTATATTCTTTGGCCCCCGGATCCATGCGTTCCAGTTGAGAAAGCCAGGCCGAACGGTGTTGATGACCGCCTAGTCTTGATGAAATCGTGGAGTCAAAAGTCACATCGGGCTTGAGTCGTACGTACCTAGAAGGCTTGCCTGGAAGCAGTTTCTTGGGATGGATTTGCTTGGTCGCCATGCACGGTTAATCAGCGTTACCAAGAGCACCGAGCGAGAGAGCTGCCTTATAACCTGCTGAAGAGTCAACCGTTGTTCGCTGTCTGCTTCGATCTTGAACCCGCCATTTCTCACCTGAAGAGAAATGCAGAAGATGTCGATTCATGGCGGAGCGGAATTCCCCCGTTTATTGCAGAGAGGAAAAACTTGGACGCGCTTGAACTCAGCAGAATTACTTTTCGGCGCGAGGTAACTGGATCGTAGGTTACAAAAAGATGTGCCAATTTTTATGTTGTTGAGGCGTGGAAATGCGTTATTTTTCCTTGACCTGCGAATCACCGAGCCTTTAATCTTCATTCTCCCCAGTGCTTCCCCGGGAAATTCTGGATCAATTGGCATATTCCGCATCAGTGGTCGGATCTGTCATAGCGAAGTTCTGCAGGTCCTGGAGCGACGAAGGCCTCGCAACCAGTGATCGCTCAATTGCGGTTCTTTTGGGCCAGAGTTCATTGCCGCGGAGTTGCGCGAGAGATTTGCCTGTACTTGCATTGCAGCGCTGTAGATCGAGGTCGGTTCTGCGTTCGAAGCAGCCAGATTGAGAGCTTTATTTCCAGGCAACGCGACGAGTTCCGGAAGGATGAAAGTTTCAGTCATTCAAGGGAACGCAGGTGCTGCCTGGGTATTGGACGATCGATTACAACACCAAGCGGGCCGCGATTTTCATTCGACAATCGGCTATGAGCGTTGGGATCGCGGAAACCGAAAGGTTTTCTTGGAGCATGTTAAGGGCGAGAAATGAAAAGGGCTCGCCACAACTCCGCATGCACGGCTGCGGCGGTGAGTTCGCTAACTCATCTTCTGCGCTAAGTTAACGATTTTATTTGTAAACGGAATATCAGTTAGGTCGCCTTCTTAGCCTACTTTGGGAGTGTTGCATGGACGTTTCCGTTCAGTCTGAGGGCGAGAGCATCAGCGTTCTTGTAGCCGAAGCAACGGCTATGAACGCTGAGTTAGTTGCCGGCGCATTAAGGCGGTGTCGACGGAAGTTTAGAATATTGGGCCCTGCATATAACTACGTCGATGCGGTCCATTTAGCCAAGGATTGTGCGCCTAACGTTGCCGTCATAAGTACACAGCTTGAAGATGGGCCGCTGGCGGGACTCAAGGTATTGAATCAAATTCGCGCGGCTGGTCTTGCCACTTCAACAATCATGTTGACGGACGTAAATGAACCGGACCTCCTGATCGATTCGATTCGAGGAGGCGCAAGGGGAGTTTTCTGCCGCCGCGGTTCACTGAAATCCCTCTCGAAATGCATACGCACCGTACACAGCGGGCAACTTTGGTTTAGCAATGAGCAGACCGAATTTGTATTTCAACTCATCATGCGTTTCAAGCCCTTGCAACTCAAGCAGCCCCAGCAGATGAGCTTGCTCACAAAACGTGAGGTCGAAGTTGTGCGCCTGGTCGCCGAGGGAATGCGGAATTCCGATATAGCACGTGAGCTGAATTTGGTGGAGCACACCGTAAGGAATTACATATTTCGCATCTCTGAGAAGCTCGGGCTCTCGAGTCGCGTGGAGCTTGCTCTATACGGTTTATCTCAGCAACAACTGACCCAAGACCCTGCGCTCGAAGTTTGACTTGTGGTCTGCCCGGCGAGATCTGTACCAGTAGGCTTGAGACAAACTGCCATGGAAAGAGCATGGGATGAGCAGGGCAAAAAAACAAAGCCCAAAACAACTCGCGTGGCTGCTTCGGCAGATTGAAGCGAGCTCGAGCGTCGCCTTGCGCAAAGGCGCATGACTAGCGTGGATTGATCACGACAATAGGTTGATGCCTGTGATGCCTGTGATGTCTGCGGTGGTAGGCGTAGGCGGGAGTAACTGCGAATATCGCGAGCAAAGCGGCGAATGACAGAACTACGAGTTTTTTCATGATTGCCCCAGTGAATTCCTAGTGAGGGACCCAAACCGGGAATTCGATATTGTATCTCTCACAATTTCGATTTAACGCTGCGCCTGCATGCTGTGTCTGTCTGCTATTGCTCATTGCAGAAGTTCTGGATTACCGTAACGAAGCTCATCTCAGCGCAAACGGCTGATTCGCGAATTGCGCGATGAATAGTAGTTGGTTGATAAGCTTCGGTATCTGCCGCAATGGCCTGACTTATATAGGTGTATCCGAGCCAACAAAGTCCACCTGAGTTGGGGACTGTCGGATTGTCGAGTCGGAGACGTCTGCGGGCCATCTGACGCGAGAACGGAGTCGATGAGGGGCATCCAAAATCAGCGCCGCTTCAATTGCAATAGCGTAGATCACAACCAAGGCCAGTAGCGCACCGACCAGCAACCAAGGAAAGTCGCTGCCAGTGAAATCTTCATGTAAGAATCGAAAGTCGGGCCAAAGCATCAGGGCCGGCACATAGTTGAATGTAATAGAAATCTCTTCCCTCCGCGCACGGGTTTCATTGATGCATCACACGCTTGAACCTTGATTCCCGTCCAGTGGCCCAACCACCAAGCAGCGAGCCGCACTTGCCCGAAATCGCTCGATCAAAACACTCCCAACAGGTAGCACACCAGCACGATCACAAGTATTGTGCCGAGCCCTATCCCTGCGCCTCCGCCTGCACCCCACCTGTTGTAGCCGTAGTATCCTCCACCCCCGCCGAAGACCAGCAGCAGAACAACAATGAGAATGATCACCATCTCGCATCTCCTTCGCTCCGGGCTCCCCGGGGTTGTGATTCTTGCTCTTGGCAGTCTCCTACTCTGCACAAAGAAAAACTGAGCAATTTGATACACAGCCGGTGGCGGCAAGCGCGCCGCCAAGAGTACAAGGCAACAACCTTTCGACCGGCTATTGCGATAATTGACTACCAAGCGCAATTTGCGGAGGCGGGAAATGACGGTCGTGGAGCTTGTCGGAAATACGCCTCTGGTCGAATTGCGTCGCGTGAACTCGAACCCAAGAGTGCGCCTGTTTGGAAAGGTCGAGGGCAACAACCCCAGCTCGTCTGTGAAGGACCGGGCGGCGAAGTTCATGATCGAAGGAGCGGAGAAGCGCGGCGAACTGAAGCCGGGGGTGCGCATCATCGAGCCGACCAGCGGCAACACTGGAATCGCCCTGGCCATGATCGCGGCAGTGAAGGGTCTTGAGATTGAGCTGGTGATGCCTGAAAGCTCCACCACCGAGCGCGTGGCGACGATGCAAGCTTTTGGCGCTAAGGTGACCCTCACGCCCGGTGCTGGCGGTATGGAAGGCGCCATCGATTACGCTCGCGAGCAAGTGGCAAAAGGCGGCGTGGTGATGTTGAACCAGTTTGGCAATCCTGACAACTGGCGCGCGCACTACGAGACGACTGGCCCCGAAATCTGGCGGGCCACAAAGGGAAGCATTACACATTTTGTGTCGGCAATGGGAACTACTGGAACCATCATGGGAACTTCACGATTCCTGAAGGAACAGAATTCGCGGGTGCAGATTGTCGGCGTGCAGCCTTCTGAAGGCGCAAAGATTCCGGGAATCCGCCGATGGCCGAAAGAATACTTGCCGGCCATATTCGAGCCAGACCGCGTGGATGCGACCATGGACGTGACACAGGAAGAGTCCGAAGATATGGCGCGCCGGCTGGCGCTTGAGGAAGGGCTTTTCTGCGGTGTTTCGTCGGGGGGCGCCTGTGCAGCGGCTTGCCGGTTGGCATCTACGCTCGAATCGGGCGTGATCGTGTTCGTGCTGTGCGACCAGGGCGATCGGTACCTTTCGAGCAACCTGTATTCAACCCGCGTTCAAGAAAGCCGCGCATGGGGAGGCGAATGATGGCAGGCAGTACGCAGGTCAAATTGGTCCAGACCGGTCCGGCCAAGTTCGTGGCAAGCAACGCCGCAGGCGCCACCGGCGTAATCGACGGCCCCGCGGATATGGGAGGCGAGAATGCGGGCTTGCGCCCGATGGAGACGTTATTGGCGGCTTTGGCTGGGTGCAGCTCGATGGACGTGATCCTCATCATGAAGAAACAACGTCAGAAGCTGGAACGCCTGGAGGTGGAAGTGGACGGAGAACGGGCAGACACGGTTCCTGCTGTGTTCACGAAGATCCACTTGCGCTTCAAAGGGTATGGCCCCATCGACCTGAAGAGGTTCCAAAAAGCTGTAGAGCTATCCATCGAGAAATATTGTTCGGTATCGAAGATGCTGCAGCCGGCGGTCCCGATCACGGCCGAGTGTGTGCTTGGGTGAGACGCGAATTCAAGTCTGCATCAGGGAAATTTCGTAACTAGTGCTTCAATGTCTGATTCTCGGATCGGATACAACGAATCTCTGTTGGTTGTCGATATAGTGGGTTTGGACTAGCGCTGTGCGAAGCATGCCATCGCCGATGCGTTCGCGAGACGGGATGGCGCGCAGGACCGTAAGAAGATTGCGTTACCGCTCGGAACCGACGGACAGGTCGTATATCCGGCCCGGGTTGAATAAGACAAGCCCGCCGCCGGTCGACTCGAGCACGCTTTCCTGTTCGGGAATCCGAAGCGCCGGGGCCGCCGCGCACCTGCACTTCGAAAACAACGTCGATTGGCTGTTTTTGGTTGGAGAGTAGCGAGACTACAATCAGCGTGTTGTCAACGAGCCGGAAGTGAATCCCCGACTCCGCCAGAATCCCTTTGCCGACTCCAGCAAGGGGCAAGAACGCGAGAAAAATCAACATCACCAGTCGTGCACCCGGACGCTTCTTCACTGGTTCGTCCGTTGACCTGAAGGCATCTTAGAAGCATGGTTCTTTGGAAGTACTGACGCCGGAGCGATGTTTCAAAAAAAGCTTGCGGAATGGAATGCTGAGGCTATTCGATGGCGCGCCTTTATCGCTTCAATGACATCGTGATAGACATACAGAGCTTCAGACTGCTCAGGGGCGGCAAGATCATCCCCATTGAACCGAAAGCGTTGAATGTACTGGTGTTTTTGGTGGAAAACCGCGGCCGGCTTGTGCAGAGGCAAGAATTGCTGTCTGCAGTCTGGAGCGATGCATTCGTAACCGACCACGTGCTCAATCGCGCTGTTGGCCAGCTGCGCAAAGCGCTTGAGGACGACGCAAAAGAGCCGCGCTACATTGAAACTGTGCCGACGCTGGGCTACCGGTTTATTCCAGAAGTGGAAGAACTGGAAGCCCCAGGCGTCCCCAAACCGGCCAGCGAGCGGGTTCTTCCGTCCGCGGATGCCGCCCGTGGCGCTTTGGCGACCGAGACCGGTGCGGGCCGGCTGCTGCGTCCGGCGCGCCGCGGAGTTCTCCGGCCCGTCATCCTTATTCCTTCATTGCTGCTGATTCTGCTTCTTGCCGCCACAGCCTGGCATGCACGGACACGAATTCACGGCGGAGTTCAGGCGCGGTCTCTGGTAGTTCTACCGCTGACGAACTTATCCGGGGACCCGTCGCAGGAATACGTTTCCGATGGAATCACAGACGAAATCATCACGGAACTAGGCCAGATCGGTTCATTAAGGGTTATCTCGCCTCTCACGTCCATGCAGTTCAAGGGCGCGCACAAATCCATGCCGGAAGTTGCCCGTGAACTCGATGTAGATGTTGTTGTAACGGGCGCCGTGATCCGTTTCGGAGACCGGCTCCGCATCGATGCCCAGCTCATTGATGCGCAGGCCGACCACCAGCTGTGGTCGCACAGCTTCGAAGGCGACTTTCGGGACGCGTTCAGCCTGCAAAGCCAGGTGGCCGATTCCGTCGCAGAACAGCTCAACCGGACTCTGAACGAGCGGGCGCAGCGTTCCGACGCGTCGCAGGTGAACAAGCTCGCTTATGAGGCGCTGCTGAAGGGGATTGTGGCCGAAAACAACACGCCGGAGTCAGAAACGCGAGCCCTTCAGTTCTACAAACAGGCGGTCGCACTTGACCCAAACTTTGCACGAGCCTACGCGGGTATCGCGCGTGCCGACGACTTCCTGGTCGGTTACGGCACCATCCCGCCCGGTGCGATCGCTGAGGCTGACGCTGCGACTACCAAAGCACTCGAACTCGATCCGAACCTGGCTGATGCCTATAACGAACGTGGTTGGATTGCCATGGACGACCACTGGGACATTCCAGGGGGTTTAAGGAATTTTCAGCGTGCCCTCGAACTCGATCCGAATTCTTCCGACGCGCGCAATGGCTATGCCGATGTGCTGATAATCACCGGATCGTTTGACCAAGGGCTACGCGAGATGGCGCGTGCCAGGGATATTGATCCGGCGTCTCCACTGGTTGAAACCAATGATTGCTATCTGTTGAAGCTCACGAATCATCTGCCGGAAGCACTGGCGCACTGCAAAGCTGCGCTGAATCTTGACCCGACGTATCAATGGGGGCTTGTGGTTGCATTAGACATCTATGGTGATTTGGGAGATTTCGACAAGGCGCATGAACTCATGACACGCCTTCACTGGTGCGACACGGAAGCTTGCTGGGCGCCATTCGATGATGTCTATGGCGCGCCAGGGAAGCGTGGAGCCTTCGACAAGTGGGTGCGACAGAAGCCCGAGGCGCAGGATGCCTATTCCAATATCTTCAATTACACGAAGCTTGGGCGGTTCGACGAAGCCTTCGCCAGCATGGAAAAGGCATACGAGAAGCGAGAATATATGGATCTACTGATTTTTCTGGGGGTGGACGCGTCCCTAGAGCCCTTGCATTCCGATCCACGATTCGATGCCTTCCTGCGCAAGGCGGGGTTGCCACCGCGGCCGAACCGTTGAACTCTCCGACCGGGCGGTCCGGGAAATCATCTTCGCACCGGCACATGGTCAACAACAAATCAAACGGAAGCTTACCGATGAGAATTGCCATTGGTGCTTAACGTTCCGAGCGAGTGGTCGGCGATTCGTATAGAACCTGTCATTTCGAGTTCTAACCGAGTCGCCGGTGGCAAGACCGGAATCGGAGAACGAAGAAATCTCTCGCGCTTGGGTCGCTCGACGAGTAAGTTGGCGATTCTTCAATTTTGCGCCGCGGTTGCCAGTGCCTCAACACCCGCACCGGCTCCGTTGCCAATCACAGATTGCTGCGCAAGCCTGTCTTCGCTCTCGGGGTCGTGAGATGGCAGGTAAACGAGCGGCCGCTCTTTTGCGAGTGCCGTGATATTCGCGATGGTCACACGAGAGACGGCTTCATCGGGACTTACCCCGTCCACTTTCCCTGACAGCAGCAGTTGCTGGTTGTAACTCGTATCCCCCGCGAGAAAGAAGGACGGCGAACCGCAGACCAATACCGACACATGGTGTGGCGTATGTCCCGGCGTGGGAATGATCAGCACGTCACCTCGTTTCGTCAGCGGCATGCTCTGCCGGAAGGGGCCCACCGGGCGATCTTCGAAACGAATAAATTCCGGCTCCCAGAACCTTGGCCAGCGGTGCGGCAGGTATCCCTGGATCCTTCCACCCGCCCCGCTCGCTCTGCGTAATTCCTGTTCCGCCACCCACGTCTTGCTGCCTGTCAAGTGGACCAGTCCTCCAGCATGATCCGTGTGCAGGTGGGTGAGTACAACTTGGCTCACGTCTCTCTCGGAGATGCCGAGCACGCGAAGTTGCGGGCCGATCTCCTCGTTTGGATGGACCGAGAATCGCGACGCGCGCCGATAGAACGGATGCCATCTGGGGTGATATCCCCTCTCATGTACGCGCGAAGTCTCTCCGGTATCCACTACGATGATGCCTTCGTCATGCTCAATTACCCACGCGTAGATGGGAAGCCACTCCGTCCATTCGTTGTCGAACAGCATGTTTGCAATGCGAGCAGCCCCATGACCGCGCGACTCTCTCTGTGCGCATCTCACCTGGACCAAACCTGTGCGGATTGCGTGAATCTTTGGCATGTGGACTTCCTCTTTTTCAAAACTGATTGTGGAGTGGCGGACGTGCGGGAATCAGCACCCGCCCACGTGTGAGGGAAGAAGGCTATGGTGCCAGCATACGCTTATATGTCGACCGAGAAGCCTGAAGACCCGTAATCGTTAGGGCTCGTGGTCGTATCTTTCTGTTCGCGTGCGAGTTTGACCGGCGGACGAGACGGCTTTGGAGATCGCGCCTTGTCGCGAGAGGCAATGATGAGCGTCAGCGATAATAGAAGAGAAACTCGGCGCTTTTGGTGAAGTTCGAATAATAGAGCCGGTAGCCAGCGGTGTTGTAACCATTGATGGAGAAGACAAGCTCCGAACTTCCATCGCTGTCGTAGTCGCCCTCATCAACGAGAACCATATCCGCTCCCAGGAAGCTCAAATTGCCGGAAGGACCGGCCGCGTACCATTGGCCATCAAACGGACCGCCGTATTCGGCGATTGTGTCGCAGGCCCAGCCCGAGAGGCTCAACTCGATGAGCGACCAGCCTTTGTTTGACGCATAAGTATGGATGACCTTGATGTCTTCATCGCTGTACGACGAGGGTTTCGGCTTGTCATCGGAAGCGGTGCAATTTTGAGTTTTTGGAAAGCGCTTGTTAAAGAGTTGACGGGCGGAGGCAGCAAGAGCCGGTGCGGCCTCTGCAGGCCTCCACATTTCAGGGTCGCTGAAGTTGGGCTGAGAAAGGGCGACGAGCGGACGATAGACGGGGGTGATGCGGAAGCCGGAGTAAGCCTGGGATTTCTCGCCGACCACGGGGACCGGATCATCACTGGTAATCTCCTGGACTCCGACTTTGGATTTGGCTTGAAACACAGGGGGAGTTTCCGCCGTCACCGTGCCGAGGCTCCGGCCGTTGAAGGCGATGGTCCACGTGACCTGCTGGGGGTAGGAGGCAGGAAAGGTTGCGAGGTCCTGGTAGTTCTGGGCCTCGGAAGGGAATGCGAGCCACTCATCGCCTTGCTTTTCAAAGACTGCACGGACGGCGCGCAGATCGGGCTCGCCATACTCGGCAGGAATGTCTTCGAGAATGCCGAGGATCACGCCCGGCGCCGGCGTGGCCTTTGACACTGACTTTTGCGCGGCGGCCGTGACGCAGACCACGACGAAGAAAGCAGAGAGGCACACACTACGGATTTCATGCGGGCGATGCATCGCGAACTTGCCTCCAAGTTGAGCCCTGCTGCCGTTCCAAGAGATGATAGCTGGAATTTGCGGGAGTGAGAGCAAGTGCAGCGGTGGATTGGCGCGGGCAGGGCGGCGATCAGGGTCGAGATCGCGGCAACGGTTGACTTGCGGTAGAATCCTGGGCAGCAAGCCTCCCCCGAAAAATCCCAAAGAACAGGCGGTAGCTCGATGGCGAAGCTGAGCCGAGTTGACAGCGGTGAGATGACGCAGGCGGCGGAGTTGCGTGCCTTGGGCGGAGCAGATTCGCGAACGAATAAAGCAATACGGGGGCGCGAGGGCGCAAGGCGTGGATTCTGGCCGGCGATGGGGTTGGCGCTGCTGGCGTTGGCCGCTGCAGGGGCGAGGGCGCAGGAGCAATCCCCGCCATCGACGACGCCGACGCTGAAGACCGGAATTACCTATAACGACCAGTCCTCAGAAGACGGCGAGAAGGGGGACGAGAACGAGCCATACAAAGGGATGGATCCGCTGGTGTGCCACGGCGTGATGGCGCCTACCGATTCGCGAGGGGAATGCAGCCTGGCAGGCATGCAGGTCTGGAAGCGGCTGGGCGGCACCTGCTACTACTGTCAGGCGATTAATCCGCCCATCAACAACGGCATTATTGTTCCGATAGACCAACTGGGCCGTGCGGACCAAGAAGGGTACAAATGCGGCGTGGATCAGGCCGATGCATGCATGGCGGTGTGCTGGCGAGAGTCGGGCAGCGGACCTTACGTACCTCCGCCGGGGACCGAGGAGCAGCCAGGCGGGCCACAAACCGGTGGGGTTGAAGAGCCGGGGCCGGGACCGCAACAGGGAATACCGGAAAATCCCACGCCAGGCCAACCACCGTTGCAGGGATCGACAACCGGCGGGAATCCTTGCCAGCCGTTTGGGCCGGGTGGGTACGACTACTGCAAGAATCCGACGCAGCCGCCGGGATGTGTCTGCTCGAAGTCGCAGCCACCGCAGAAGGGATCGACAAACAAGCCGACCTCGAACCCGATTAACGATGCAGGCCAATATCTTCAGGGCGTGGTGGCGGGATTCGGCAACTGCTTTAAGAGCTTCGGCAGCCTGATCGCGGGAGCAGGATTTTTTGCCAAGGGAGACTTTGTCGACGCGGCGAAGGCCTGGGGACTTTCGCCGGGTCAGTCCATCATGCTCAAGACGATGTACTCGGAACTGACGACGCCGGTTGTGGGGCAGAATGTGTCGCCATACGAGCAGGGCGTGACAGCGGGCCGGCGCCTTTGCGCGTACGCGGTGGTTCCGGGAGTTACCAAGGCGGTGGGCACGCTCGCCAAAGGAGCGATAAGCCCTGGGTCGACGTTCACGAATCCCATGAAGGGCGGCGCGCTGCAGGATGCCGTGAACAGCGCGCCGCAAAGTTTGGCGAACAAATGGGTGCAAACTCCCAAAGGGCCGGTGCAACTGGGCGACTACGCGGGCCAAGGAAGCTTTGCAAGTGTCTTCAAGTATGGAACGAACAAGGTAATGAAACTGAGCAAGAATGGGCCGGAGACACTCGGCTACGGACCGGACTCGATCAAAGGGCAGTTGAACGGCGCCCAGCGCCTGCAGGCCGCGGGGGTGGATACTCCGCAGGTTTCCGACTATCAGCCGCCTAGCGCCGATTCGCCTGCGTCGCTTGTGGCAGACGATGTGACGCAGAACAAGGGCTCCTTCCAGCTTTCGAACACGGAGTACCATGAGTTGCCCGCGGCCGAGCAACCGCAGGTTCTGAACGCGGTGGAAACGGCGACGAACAAAATCGCGAGCGGAGGCAATGTTCTTCTCGATGTAAACCCCGGGAACTTCACGCTCGAGCCTTTAGGGAACGCGTTCAACGCGATCATCCACGACCCGGACATGGTGCTGAATGTGAACGAGATCAATAATCTGGCGGCAGACGCGGCGCCGCGGGGCGTTTTGAACTGGGGGCTCGAGGTAGCCGGGCAGCCGAACTTCCTGAGCCAACCGTTCACTGCGCAGTCGCTTACGAACGTACTGAATATTGCGCGCCAAAAGTTGATTACAGGTATCACAAGCGAGCCCAGCGGAACGGTGCCGAGCCCATAGACCTAACCTGGCCGGCGAGAGGGCGAGTGACTCGGCGGGGAGATGAGGAACACGCTCGCATGATAGGATGGCTGCGCTGTAACGAATGCAGCGCGTGGATGGCGCGGCGGCTTCGGAACGCTGATGGGTTGGAGATTCTATGCGAATTGGATTGATGTTGGCCGGCGTTGCGGCGGTTTTTGCAGCTGGGGCTCTGCCGAATTTTGCTGCCACGACAGAGGTCTTGAAAAACGATAAAGTGGCTGTGACTGAGGTGACGCTCGGGCCGGGCGAGAAGAAGCCGGTATCCGGCGGTCACGCGAGCGTGGTGGTGTACAAGGCCGGCGAGAAGGCAGAGATTCGATTTGAGGGCGGCGGGGTTGAACGCACGGCCATTGTTCGCGGCGAAACAGTGAAGGAGCCGGCCAAGGCGGGAATGCTGGTCAATACCGGATCCGTGCCGCTGAAGCTGGTGCGCGTGGAGTTTCTGACGGCAGGGGGAAGCGAAATGTGGCACAAGGAGGGCCTGCCGCCTGCATACGAAATGATATTTGAAGACCAGTACGCTCGCATCTACAACATCCGGATCGCGCCGCACGAATGGGAGCCGCTGCACACGCATCACGCTCGAGTGGTGGTGTGTTTGAGTGGTGCGCAGCTGGAGCATGTGCTGCCGGACGGCAGCATACAGCCTTCGACGCTGAAGACCGACGAGGTGACATGGCGGCCGGCACAAACGCACAAAGGCCACAACATCGGCGATACGCCGCTATGGGTGGTTGCGATCGAGCCAAAGTAGATGATGGGTTCGCGGCATATCGGGATCCCCAGCGCCAGAGAGATTCCGGAGCGGCTTTGGGACACGGCACTTCAATAAATTCCGCTGATTGCGAGGAGCCGATGCCTCAAGCTGATTTGAATCGCGCGGGAATGTCGCGCCGCGAATGGACGGTCGTAGCTCTCCTTGTTTTTTCAGTGGTCATCAATTATGTGGACCGCAGCAATCTCTCGCTGACCGTTCCGATTCTCGAGAAGCAATTTTCGATTTCATCGTTGCAGGCGGGGGAACTGCTCGGCGCATTTTCCTGGACCTATGCACTGGCGCAGTTGTTTGGCCTGTCGGGGTGGCTGGCGGATCGTTTTCACGCGGGATGGGTGTTGTTCGGCGGGTATCTGTTGTGGTGCCTCGCCACTGCGCTTGCAGGAGTAGCGTCGGGATTTGTCACGCTTTTTGCGGTTCTGCTTCTGTTGGGCCTCGGCGAGTCAGTGGCGTATCCTTGCTACTCCCGCATCTTCGCCGCAATGCCACAGTCGCACCGCGGACGGGCGAATGCGCTCATCGATGCAGGTACGAAGCTGGGACCGGCAGCGGGCGCGTTCGTCGGTGGTATCGTGCTGGTGCATTTCGGCTGGCGGACTCTGTTTGTTGCCTTCGGCATTGGCGCGCTGGTGTGGCTGCCCCTTTGGTACTGGGTGATGCCGACCGGCGGCGCGAGCGACGCGCCTGACCCGACGGAGGAGACGCATGAGAAAGAGAATGCGCGTCCGACGGGCGATCCGAGCCCATCGATTCTGACCATTCTACGTTTGCCGTGCGCGTGGGGAGCGTTTATCGGCCACTTTTGCGGGAACTATTTCTACTACTTTCTGCTGACATGGCTGCCGACTTACCTGGTGCAGGAGGAGCATCTTTCGATTCGTGCCATGTCGCGGCTCACGTCGGCAGTGTTCGTGGTGATTGCAAGCTCAACGCTAGTCTGCGGGTTCACTTCAGATTGGCTGATCGCTCACGGCGCATCGCCCAGTATTGTGCGGCGCTCGCTGGCATCCGGGGGACTTATATTGGCGTCGACATTGATTTTGTTCTCGATGGTTCATGGACATCCCGCATTGGCGTTGGGGCTGCTTGCCCTTTCGTGCGTCGGGCAGGGCGCGTACGCGTCGAACCACTGGGCGATTACTCAGACGCTGGCCGGACCCAGGATGGCAGGGCGCTGGAGCAGCCTGCAAAACGGGTTCGCGAACTTTTCAGGAGTCGCGGCGCCGTGGATTACGGGGTTCATTGTGCAGACTCGCGGGAGCGCGCGGCTGGCATTCGCAGTCACCGGATGCGTGGCGCTGATCGGCGGCCTGTCCTGGGGGTTGCTGGTGCGGCGAGTGGAGCAAGTCGACTGGGAGGCACTCGCGGCTGGAAGCCGGGCAGCCTAGACGAGGCTCATCGCGCGGCGGCGCGGGCTTCGAGTTTGCGGATGGACTTGAGCATCTCAGCGAGGGCCGTCTTGCCGATTTCGTTTTCGAAACCCGTTTGCAGCTGGTCGAAGGCTGAGATGACGCGAAGGGCGCAGCGCTTGCCTTGGGGCTTGAGAGTAAGCAGATAGGCACGGGCGTCGCCGGGATCGATTTTGCGCTGCAACAGGCCTTTGGCTTCGAGCGATGAGATGCAGTGGCTCAGATTGCCACGCGTGGTGGCAAACGTTTCGGCCAGTTGCGACGGCTTGACCTGGCGCGGCGCCTCAAAGAAGAGCGCAGCCAGCACGAGCGCCTCAAGGAAGCCAAGGTTGTCGGCCGCGAGCACGCGGGCAGTGAGCGACTCAAAGCGGCGCGCCGCGCGGTTGACGGCGAACATAGGACTTTCGCGGAGAAAGGCGTCGATGCGCATGGCGGCCAGGAAAGTAGTTTAGCACTTCAACTATTCGAAACGATGCGAAATCAAAATTGAAGATCTCGATCGCGGCGGCGATGATGGTTGAAGCCATGCCGACGTGCCAGCCAGTGCCAAGCAATGTTTCCCGCCCTGACGCGAGACAGCCTGGGATAAGGCGAGCGATGTTGTTTCTCGCCTTCGTGGTCTTCGCTGCAGCAGCGTTTGCGCAGGATGCAGCAAAGCCTTCGGCCACGCAAGTGAATGCGGCGACCGAGATCAAAGCAACAACTGAGACGATGGTGGTGCTTGGGTCGGCCACGCCGGTGCCGCTGGCCGAGTCGCCACGGTCAGTGGAGGTTTTGCCGCTGAAAGGAATGTCGCTCGGGGCCGAGTCGCCGCAGGATTTTTTACGCGCGGACTCTTCAGTTTTTCTAGAGGAGCGGGGCGCGGGCGGGGGACAGGCCGACCTGGTGTTGCGCGGCGGCAGCTTTGAGCGGACGCTGGTGCTGCTGAACGGATTTCGCATCAACGATGCGCAAACGTCGCATCACAATCTCGATCTTCCGGTACCGATGGAGGCGATGGACTCGATCCAGGTTTTGGAGGGCGCGGGATCGACGCTGCACGGCGTGGATGCTCTGAGCGGCGTGGTGGATTTTTTGACGGCGGCGCCGGACCATGCCTCGATCTTTTTGCGCGCTGGCGAAGGCAGCTTCGAGTCGAACGAGGAAACTCTTCTGGGCGGCGCAACGCGGGGGCGATGGAGCGGCCGCGTAACAGCGGAACGGAGTTTCTCAACTGGATTCATGGCCGATCGCGATTATCGCAACGAGGATACATCGGCGGAGAGTTGGCTCGGATCGAAGCTCGGCGTTACCGACGTGCTCTTTGCCGGGAACGATCGCTCGTTTGGCGCGAACCAGTTTTACGGGGACTACCCTTCGTGGGAACGAACCAAGGGGTGGTTCGGCTCGATTCGGCAGGAGCTAGGCAGCCAGACCGTGGCGGCGTTTGGTTATCGGCGCCATACGGATGAGTTTGTGCTGTTTCGCGACGACCCGGCGATTTACGAAAACAATCATATTGATGGCTCGTGGCAGGGATCGCTGCGGCGAACGGAGAATCTGCCTCGAGGCGCGCTGCTGCTGATGGGTCTCGAGGCGGATGGGGACAGCATCCGGAGCAACAATCTGGGCCTCCATGCGCGCAATCGCGGCGCGGGCTATCTGGATTTCGATCTGCGGCCGGCGAGGAAGCGCTGGAGCCTTTCAGCGGGGGCGCGGGAAGAGATCTTTTCGGGGGGAGCCCAGGCGGTGTTTTCGCCGGAGATGGCGGGCAGCCTGCGCGTGGCGAGCAGTTTGAAGCTACGGGCGAGCGCAGGCTACGGGTTCAGGATTCCGACCTACACGGACCTTTACTATTCGGACCCGAGCACGCTCGGGAATCCGAAGCTGAAGCCGGAGTCGGCGTGGTCGAGCGATTGGGGCGCAGACTGGACGCCGTCGGCGAAGCTGATGTTGTCGGTGACGGGTTTCTATTCGACGCAGCACGACACGATCGACTACGTGCGGGCGGCGACATTGGCCAACGTCTATCTGCCAGTTTCGTGCGTCACGGCGAATACATGGTGCGCGGACAATTTGAACGGATTGCACTTTGCCGGCGTCGAATCAACGCTGACATGGATTCCGAAGAAGTCGCAGACGGTGCGGGTGGCCTGGACGGGACTGCACGGTGCGCAGACCGCACTGCATGGGCTCGAGTCGGAATACGTGTTTAACTACCCAGTGCAGAATGTTCACGCAAGCTGGACGGCGGGGTTGGGGCATGACTTCGCGATCACGAACGCGGTGCAGATTGCCGAGCGCTACCAGCAGACGGTGTATCCGGTGTGGAATGCCATGCTGATGCACGACACAGGCAAGTTGCGGCCGTATCTGCGGCTCACGAACCTGAGCAATACGGGGTACCAGGAGATTGGCGGCGTGAACATGCCGCCGCGGACGATCCTGGGGGGAGTGGCTCTGCAGATGGGGCGGTAAGAATGGAGCGCGAGAAAAAAAACGGGGCCGGAGATACCGATGGCCGAGTGCGAGCAACCTTTGGGATTTGCACAATCTTGAATTTGAATGGAATGCCTCCAAAACTGGCGTAGAATCCAAGGCGAATCTATGCCTACCGATGGGACCCTAGCATCGATTTCTGGGCGCCTGCGAGTTTCAGCAGGCTTCGGGGCGCTTCTTCTGTTGCCCCTGATCGCGCTGTGCTTCGCGCCCAGCCGGTGTGTTCCGCAGGATGCGAAACCTGCGGCTTTACCTGGAGCTCCAGTAGAGGTTCCGGCTGCGCCGGCGCATCCGACGGCAAATCCAGCGAGCTTCACAAGGTCGGCAACTGCGACCGTTCCGGCGAAGGCGCCGGTGATGATTAATGGGCGTCCCTACGTGCGGCCAACGGCGAAGGAGCAGTTCGACGATTATCTCAAGGATTCCTACGGGTTGCCGGCGCTGGCGCGCACTGCAGCGCGCGCGGCGTATGCGCAAGGCAGGGGTAAGCCCGCGGCGTGGGGGCAGGACTGGCCTGGATTTGGCCAGCGTTTCGGCAGCGCCAGTGCAGTGACAGTCATCGACGGCAATGTGCGCTACGGAATGGAGATGCTATTCCACGAAGACATGCGCTACATTCCGTGCCACGGGTGCTCGAAGAAGCGCAAGCTGGAGAATGCGCTGCTGGCCGAGATTACGGCGCGACACGACAGCGATGGCCATCGCTTTTTTACGCTGACTCCAACGATTACAGATATGACCGGCCCGATTATTGCCAACGCCTACTGGGTTCCCGCGAAAAGCGCGATTGATGGCTTTGTAGGCTCGCGGCTCATCTTTGCTACGCGCATTGGCGGGCATCTATTTACGGAGTTTGTGCTCGAGCGACGCCACCACGATAAGCCATTGCCGGATTAGAACGCGACTGAGCGCGGGCCGCCCGAGTTCTTCTGAGGCCGCTAGTTACTCAAGCAGAGCTAGTTTTGGTTGCGCAAATGCCGCTCAATCCCGGCGAAATGTCCCTCAGGGGGCTGAAGCTCCCGACTTTATGCGGCTGTTAAGGCACGACTGAAGTAAAGCCGCTCCAAGACGCCATTTGTGCAGCCAGTTCTAGTTCACGCGGGGCGGCGGCAGAGTCTTGCGCACCTTTAATTCGTCGCGAACCAGCGTGAGACCGAGGATGCAGCGTTCAAAGCCGTCAGAGAGGCGGGCGAAGAGCGGAGCCTCCTGCTCATATTCAAAGAGATTGAACTGGCTCACGATGAAGTAGCTCTCCTTGCCGGCGCGGATGAGCTCGTCGAGGCTCGGCTGGTGGCGGCGCTGCCTGTGGCCTGAACCAGTCGCCTCAGGGTACATGCCGCCGACAAACAGCGCGAAGTCGCCGATGTGCTTGCGCAGGGCGCGCTCCTGGTCGAATGAAGCCGCGGTGCCATGGACCGGGTCTGCGGCGCGCACCATGTCTTCCAGCTCCTCGATGGGCCGGCCGGTTTCGTCGCGTACTTTGTAGAGATTGCCGGCGTCGGAGAATTCGCAGAGCAGACGCGCCACATAACCGGTAACGTCTGGATCGTTCAATCCCAGCTTGCCCTCGTAGCTATTGCGGACCGCTTGTTGAAAGAAGGGTTCGAGTGGATGAGCCTGCATACACACCTCCCAAAGCCGTTTGCGCGCAACCGGTTGCCGTTGTGCGACGGCTGCCGTTCTTTCGGCGGAGCCTGGGCCAGCAAGCGTGCGCTAACCGTAGGGAAGAGCAGCCGACGCCTATTTACATATCTTTGACACTGAGATTAACGGAACTGTTGCGTTTGGCAAGAGGGGAAGTGCAGTTTGTTGGCAGAGTGGCACCAAGATTGCGAACCGAAGTGCATGAAATTAAAAGGGCAACTGCGAAAGCTGCCCTTTGCTTGGCAAAAACTGCCCATTTGGTTGTAGCAGAATACTGCTGCTGAGGGTCCCGGGAGTAGGGGTTAGACGGCGGTTGGAGTGCGCGACTCAAGCTCGGCCAGACGCTTGGCCAGAAGGGTCTCAAGCTTGACCAGCGCGGCGGAGAAGCCTTCGATGCCTTCCTTGAGCTTGTCAGTAGCCATGCGATCTTGAGTGTGCATGCGGTCGAAGGTGGCCTTGTCGACGTTGATTTTTTCGATTTCCTGGGTCTTGGCTGCTTCAGGCGAGAGCTTGCGAGGCAAATCGGCCTGGGTCGATTCGAGTTCGGCGAGCAATTGCGGTGAGATGGTGAGCAGATCGCAGCCGGCGAGCTCTGTGATTTCGCCGATGTTTCGGAAGCTCGCGCCCATGACGACCGTTTTGTAGCCGAACTTCTTGAAGTAGTTGTAAATGCGCGTAACCGACTGGACGCCGGGATCGTCAGCGCCGTGGAAATCCTTGCCGGTGTCTTTCTTGTACCAGTCGAGAATGCGGCCCACGAAAGGTGAAATGAGGGTAACGCCCGCGTCGGCTGCGGCGATGGCCTGGTGCAGCCCGAAGCACAGCGTGAGGTTGCAATGGATGCCTTCCTTCTCGAGGACTTCAGCGGCGCGAATACCTTCCCAGGTGGAGGCGATCTTGATGAGCACATGATCGCGGCCGACACCTGCAGCATCGTACTGCTTGATGATGGCGCGGGCCTGCGCGATCGTGGCCTGGGTGTCGAAGGAGAGGCGCGCATCGACTTCAGTGGAGACGCGGCCCGGCACAATCTGGAGGATTTTTTTGCCGAAGGCAACCGCGAGACGCTGGAATGCGAGGTTGGCGACAGCCTGGTCCGTTGCGCCCTCGCCCAGCTCATTGCGCGCGTCCTTCAACACGCCGTCGACGATGGGCTGATACTGCGGCATCTCCGCGGCCGTAGTGATCAGAGAAGGGTTGGTAGTGGCGTCCTGCGGGCGAAACTGCTGCATCGCCTGAATGTCGCCGGTATCGGCCACGACCACGGTGAACTTACGCAATTGCTCGAGTAGATTCTGCGGCATGATTCCTCCTCGGGTAGGGGGCCCGGCTGGCAAGATCCTTCGTCGATAGTGTACTGCTTCTTAGCGTCTGCTAACACCATCCGCCGGGGTGATGTTAACAAACGGTTGGATGCCTTAAATGAGTGCCGGATGCATTCTGAGCAATTTGGCCTAGTCGCTTTCCACAGTGTTTGACAGGACGCCGAGCCCGGAGATTGAAACCTCGACGCGATCACCCGGCGCGAGCGGCCCCACGCCCGATGGGGTACCGGTGAGGATGAGGTCGCCCGGTTCCAAGGTAAACGCGGCGCTGATGAAGCTGAGGAGAGCGGCAACGGGAAAGATGAAGTCGGCTGTCGAGGCATGCTGGCGTTCCTCGCCGTTGAGGTGCGTCTCGATGGTGAGGCCTGCGTCGAGGTCGAGCTCATCGCTGACCAGGGGGCCGACGGGGCAGAAGGTGTCGAAGCCTTTAGCGCGGGTCCACTGCACATCGCTTTTTTGCAGGTCGCGAGCGGAGATGTCGTTGGCGAGAGTGAGGCCGCGGACAACGTGCCGCCAATTCTCTTCCGGCTTGAAGTTGCGCGTTCGGCGGCCGATGACAAGCGCGAGCTCGCCTTCGAAGTCGACGCGCTCGGATGCTGCCGGAAGGCGGATGGCTCCGCCCGGCTTGAGGAGAGAAGACGGGGGCTTGAAGAAGATCAACGGGTGAGACGGCATCTCATTGCCGAGCTCGCGCACGTGCTCGCGGTAATTGCGCCCCACGCAGATGATCTTTGAAGGCGTGACCGGCGGCAGAAGGTCAGCGTCGCGCAACGGCAATGGAGTAAAGTCGAAACTTCCGGCGCCGATTTGCTCGAGGGAAAGGCGGTAGGCCAAATCCTCAGCGGGCGCGGGCGCCGCCCCGGTGATCCAAAGTTCACCCTTGTGGTCGCTGACGGCGCCGTATCGAATGTGGCCGTCCATCAAAAAGCGGCAGTATCTCATGGGATCTCTCCTCGTGGTTGCGATGGCAGCAGTTATGGCGCCGGCACGGTTTCCTGCGCCTCGGTTGAGCGTGCGCTCTCATGACCATTTTGCCCGATGGCGCTGACAACATACATATAGGTATGGCCGGGTTGCACATTGGCATCGTGAAAACCGGGGCCGACTACATTCTGCGCCGGGGAGATTCGCTGCCAGCTTCCATCGGCTTCGCGGCGGTAGACGACGTAGCCAGCGAGATCGGCGTCGGTGTCAGGTGACCAACTGAGGTCGATGGCCGGCGGGTTGCCGTTTTCGCCTGCGGTGGCCACGGCAGCCAATCCTCCGGGCACAGTGGGAGGAAAAACGTTTACGGCTTCGATGCGGACCGGTTCTGAGAGCTGCGAGGTCAATTCAAGCAATTCACCGTTCACAGGCACGCGCACTACGCGCTGCGCGCGATACTCGTAGGTTCCACCAAAACGGATGTCGTTATCGAGAGCGCGGCTCAAGGATGCGCTGGCTTCGACCATGAGAGTTCGCTCCGGCGGCTCGGGCGGCGTGGCGAGCGGCCCCTGCTGCGGTGTTGCGTTGGGAGGAGCCACCAGTTTGCGGACGAGTCGGACAGCCGCGGACGGTGCATGAGGCGGCGCGGGAACCCAGTTGAGCAGCACGCCATCTTTGCGAATATCCGCGCGGAGGCCGGTGATTGCCGGAGGAACTTCTCCGGCTGGAATGTCTACGCCGTTCGAGAGGCCCGCTGAGTTACCTTTGCGGTTCTGCAACTCGACAAAGTAGGTGAGCACGCGCGGTTTGCCGGTGGTAAGAGCAGGCGGCAACGCGTCAATGTATGCGGCATCGGAGTTCGGAGCCAGTTGGAGAGTTGTGACGGGGTCGCACCCGGCGGCGCTTGTTTGATTACGGCAGACGCGCACGGCGACGGTGTCTTTCAGCAGCAATTTGTCGGTGTTGCGGATCGGCATCTTCCAGTTGAGCGATACCTGGTTTCCTGCGCGGACCGCGGAGAGATCAGTGACGCGAGTTGGAATGTTGAGCGTGGGCGGCTGAGGCGCGCCCGGCATTCCGCAGCCGGCGAGGAGCATGGCGGCCAGCGAAATCACGATACAGGCGTTCTTCCCGGGTCCCCAAGTGCGAGGGATCGCCACCCCACGGACGTGAACCTGTCCGTGGGGGCCCGGGACCTGGGGCGCCCGTCTCAGGTTTCTTGCAGATTGCATCGCCTAATCAGTCTATCGGAGCTGCCGCAACGTTTTTCGGACCCGCCAGTCGTTCTTGCGGCGACTATCTGCGCTCCTGTATTTTTGAACGCGTTCCCTGAAAGGACTGAGATCGGTGCTCATTTTCTGCGCCATCCTCGCTATTTTTGTTTACGGAATGATTGCCGCCATGCTCGGCACGATCTTGCCGGAGCTGTCGGACCGCTTCGGTCTCACTCCAGCGCAAAACGGCGCAATCGCCTTCGCGCAGGCGCTTGGCTTGATGTTGGCTTCGGTCGGCGTCGGTCCGCTGCTCGACACGGAGGGCGATAAGGCCGGACTTATTCTCGGACTGGCGTTTATCGTGGTTGCTCTGGCTGCATTGCCCCGTTCGCGCAGTTTCATTCATCTCGTCGTCCTGCTTTTTCTTCTCGGCGTCGGCGGAGGAATCGTTGTGACCGGTGCGAACGCACTGGTCAGCGCCGTCACGCCCGAGCATCGCGCCACGGCATTGAATCTTGTGAATCTCTTCTTTGGCCTTGGCGGACTCGCGACTCCATTCATTGCCGCCAATCTCTTTCGCCGTAATTGGGTTCGCCTTTGCACAACAGTGGCGCTCCTTACGGGCGGAACTCTCGTGGTTCAGGCGTTCACTAACGTTCCCGCCCCTGCCGGCGCGGAGCGCTTTTCGGCAGCCGACGCCGTGCAAGTCTTGGCGCGCCCTTCTCTTTTTCTCCTCGGGCTGTTTCTCTTTCTTTATGTCTCCTGCGAGGTCGGAGTCTGGAACTGGCTGCCTCGCCATCTCATCGCTCGGGGCATTCCTGAGTCGCGGGCTCTCAACATCCTTTCTCTCGGATTCGCCCTCGGGTTGCTGATTGGCCGCGTCGGCGTTTCGCAAGTTCTCATCGACGTTCCGGCCATCGAAGTCACTCTGGCGGCCTCCGTCGCAATGGCCGTTACCACTTTCCTGATGCTCCGGACCAGCAAGCCCGTATTGGCGACTGCCCTGGTCTTTCTCGCCGGCATCTCCATGGCACCAGTCTTTCCCACCGCCCTCGCCATTACGGGCACGGCTTTCCCGCGCATGACCGGCACGGCCATCGGCTTCGTGATTACGTGCGGCTGGGCCGGCCTCGCCGTCAGCTCCAAAGTGATCGGCGCCATTGCCGGCAGCGACCCCATGCGCTTGAAGAAGGCTCTGATGCTGATTCCAGCCTCAGCCGTGCTGATGATTGGATTGAATCTTGCGATTTGGTCTGTGCTGCGATAGCAGGCTAGAGCTTGCGCAGGTTGGCGAATTTCTCCATTAGCTTCTTCATGCCATGGCGGGCGAAGAGAACAGTAAGCTTGGCGTCTTCGCCGTCGCCTTCGCGCAGCAGCACAGTGCCCTCACCATATTTGGAGTGCATGACGCGCTGGCCTTTCCTGAGGCCGGAGGCGCCATTGGGTGTGGGGATGTCCATAGCGGGGCGGGTAAACGAGCCGGGGCGGACGGCACCGGATTTCGAGCCAAAGAAGCGGGCAATGTTGTCAATGCTCGGCTCCGCCGTTTGACTCTTTGGCGCTCCCGCGCTTCCTCTTCTTGGAGTAAGAGAGTTGGAGACCGTCGGCGTTTCCTGACTCTCGTCTTCGTAGTTGAAGTGCCGGCCTTCGGAGTCATTGGAGCGGCGGCGGCTCGCGCCATAGGCGGATCCATATGCAGGAGTGGACCAGGCGGGGCTCCGGCCGCCGAGATTCTCGACCAGTTGAGTGGGAACTTCTTCGAGGAAGCGCGAAGGGAC
>Ga0181520_10002733_pt1 | contig 32172 bp, 37 predicted proteins | sample PEATcosm2014_Bin_29_FD_132451 | JGI IMG/M metagenome (GOLD analysis project Ga0181520, IMG submission 132451) | Peatland microbial communities from MTU Mesocosm Facility, Houghton, MI, USA - PEATcosm2014_Bin02_30_metaG | ecosystem: Environmental > Terrestrial > Soil > Wetlands > Peat | place...
GCCAGCCGTATTGCCATGACCCGCTTCATCAAGCGCGGCGGCAAGATCTGGCTGCGTCTTTTCCCGGATAAGCCGATTACCAAGAAGCCGGCCGAAGTCCGCATGGGCTCGGGCAAAGGTGCACTGGATCATTGGGTGGCCGTTGTCCGTCCCGGCAAGATCCTCTTCGAGATGGAAGGGGTTGCACCGGAGATGGCCATGGAAGCCATGCGTCTGGCGTCGAACAAGCTGCCGCTCAAGACCAAGTTCGTGATGCGGCCGGGCGCCGAGCAGGTTGTAACCGCAGCCAAGTAAGACAGCTTCTAGCGACTAGCTACTAGCGTCTCGCTGCGAGTTGCCGGCGAAGATGGATTACGTAGAACAAGCTAGAAGCTAGCGGCTGAAAGCTAGTAGCTGGTTGGAGAGAGAAACAGAGATGGAACTCGAGAAGATTCGCAGTCTGAGCGACGAAGAATTGGTGCACCAGGAGAAGACTACCTCCGAGCAGCTGTTCCGGCTTCGCTTTCAGGTCTCGCTTGGGCAGAACGACGGAGTGAAGAAGCTTCGCCAGTTGCGCAAGGAAATCGCCCAAATCAAGACCGTGGCCAAAGAGCGCGAGCTGGGCATCCGCGGTGCTGCCGCAGACGTTGCGGAAACCAAGAAGGGAGCCCGCTAAATGACGGCGATACAGGAAGCAGTGCAGGCGCCGACAACGGGCGCGCGGCGTAACGAGAAGGTTGGCCAGGTGGTCTCGACCAAGATGCAGAAGACCATCGTGGTCGAGGTCGAGATGCGCAAGCCGCATCCCAAGTACAAGAAGATCATGCGCACCACCAAGAAGTTCTATGCCCACGACGAGCAGAGCTCGGCACGCATGGGCGACGTGGTCCGCATCCGCGAGACCCGTCCGCTGAGCAAGCTGAAGCGGTGGGCTCTGGAAGAGATCGTCCGTCGCTCGGCGCTGGGTCAGCTTGAAGACGCAGCGGTCCGCAACGAAGTGAAGGCTGCCAACTAGCGTTCGCGCGAGCTTGTAGCTTTGAACCTCCAGCATCGAGCCGTTTATAGGCAAGTCGGGCTGCGCGGGAAGAATTGAAAGCCAAGAGCCGGCTGGTGAAACCGAGAAGCTGGTAAGGAGAAGCATCCATGGCTGTGCAAATGAGAACCATGCTCACGGTGGCCGACAACTCCGGCGCCCGTAAGCTGCAAGTGATCCTTCCGCTGGGTGGCGGTTTGGGTAAGAAGGCCGGCCTCGGCGACGTCGTGACCGCTGCGGTCAAGGAGTCCTCGCCCGAGGGTACTGTGAAGAAAGGCTCCGTGGTGAAGGCGGTCATCGTCCGCACCCGTCTGGCTCACCGGCGCAAGGACGGCAGCTACGTCCGCTTCGACGAGAACGCGGCCGTGGTCATCAACGATGCCAATGAGCCGGTAGGCACGCGCGTCTTTGGGCCGGTGGCCCGCGAACTGCGTGAGAAGAAGTTTCTGAAGATCGTTTCGCTGGCCCCCGAAGTTGTTTAAGAGCAGCGTGTAGCTGCTTTTTTGGAGAAGAGATGCAGAGTCTGAATATTCATCGCAACGATACGGTCAAGGTCCTCACGGGATCCGACCGGGGCAAGACGGGCCGCGTTCTGCGTGTCTTCCCCGACAAGGGCACCGTCCTGGTTGAGCATGTTCGGGTCGTCAAAAAGACGGTCTCCAGCAAGCAAGGCCAACGGACCAAGGGTGGTATCGCCGAGCAGGAATCGCCCATCAACGTGTCGAACGTGGCCATCGTGTGCCCCAACTGCGGGCCGGTTCGCATCGGCTACAAGGTTGAGGGCGACACCAAGGTCCGCGTCTGCAAAAAGTGCGGACAGACCATGGCGACCAAGAAGTAGAAGCGGCTTTTAGCTCTTAGCTATCAGCTTTTAGCTTCGGACGCGCTAGGTCCAGCGTCCGTGGCAAGACAGATTGAGCTTGCTCCCGGCCCTAGTCGGGCCGGAACAAGCTAACAGCTAGAAGCTAATGGCTAATAGCGCCTTCTAACCCTTCCGCAACGGTAAACGGTCTTCTCAAGAGGCCACTCCGGGCGCCGGAAGAAAGAGAGCAAAGCGAAATGGCAGCAAGGCTCAAAGAGAAGTATCACAAGGAAATCAAGCAGGCTCTGCAAAAAGAGCTGGGACTTGAGAATCCGATGGCGGTCCCCGCTCTCGAGAAGATCGTGATCAACATGGGACTGGGCGAAGCTACGCAGAATACCAAGCTGCTCGATCCGCTGGTGGGCGACCTGATGGCCATCGCCGGCCAGAAGCCCGTCACCACCAAGGCGAAGAAGTCGATCGCGGCCTTCAAGGTGCGCGCCGGCATGTCGATCGGCGCCATGGTGACCCTGCGCAACGACAAGGCGTATGAGTTTCTGGACCGCCTCATCTCCACCGCGCTGCCCCGGGTTCGCGACTTCCGCGGCGTTTCCACCAAGAGTTTCGACGGGCGCGGCAACTACACGCTTGGTCTGCGCGACCAGCTCATCTTCCCTGAGATCGATTACTCCAAGGTAGAGAAGATGAAGGGGATGAACATCACCATCGTGACCACAGCGAAGGACGACAACTCCGCTAGGGCGCTGCTTCGGCTCTTCGGCGTACCGTTCCGCCAGGGCGCTTAACTACAGCTATGAGCCGTCAGCTTTTAGCTGTTAGCTCGATCGGGTTTGAACGAGCGATTGAGGCAACAATGATTTTGAGTTTGTTCCGTGAACATGGGATTGCATGGAGCAGGGAACAAGCTAACGGCTAATAGCTAAAAGCTAATAGCTGGGGTTGATGAGGAATTATGGCAACCACTGCAAAAAGGGTGAAAGACGCGCGGAAGCCGAAGTTTAGCTGCCGCAAGCACAACCGGTGCCAACTCTGCGGGCGGCCGCGTGGATTTCTGCGCAAGTTCGGCGTTTGCCGCTTGTGCTTCCGTTCACTCGCGCTCAAGGGTGAAATCCCCGGTGTCGTTAAGTCCAGCTGTAGCAAGGCAGTGGACAGTGAACAGTAGTCAGTAGTCAGCTCTTCGTGGAAACAAGAGCGACATTGACTTAGCCTCAAGGCGCCGTTTACTGATCACTGTGCACTGACCACTGTTCACTGTAGTAAGCATTCCCGCAGGTTTCCGCCATCGCGGACGAACGGGGAATGAAGGAGAAGGAATGAGTCTGACCGACCCAGTAGCCGATTTTCTGGCGCGGATCCGGAATGCAATCCGGGCGCGTCATCAGAAGCTGGATGTTCCAGCTTCCAAGCTGAAGACCGAGATTGCCCGCATCCTCAAGGAAGAAGGCTACATCTCGAACTACAAGACCCAGGAAGAAGAAGGCCACTTGGTTCTGCGCGTGTACCTGAAGTACGGCGCATCCGAAGCAGCCATCCGCGATCTGGCCCGCATCTCGCGTCCCGGCTGCCGCGTTTATATCGGCCGCGACGAGATCAAGCGCGTCCAAGGCGGTCTCGGCATCTCCATCATGACCACGCCCAAGGGCGTGATGACCGGCCGTCAGGCACGCCGCGAAGGCGTGGGTGGCGAGCTGCTCTGCGAAGTTTGGTAACGACAGAGATCAGATTGCAGAGATCAAAGATCAGACAAAAACCGATCCCTGATCTCTGATCTCTGACAACTGTTTTCCGGCTGCAGTGGAACGCCAGCGCCAAGCGCCCGGGCGGGACTCGCAAGCCAAGTGAAGGATTGAATCGATGTCGCGTATTGGAAAGAAACCCATCCCGCTGCCCGCGGGAGTGAAGTACACAGTGCAGGGCAACACGGTTCTGGTCGAAGGCCCCAAGGGTAAGGTTTCGGCGTTGATCGCCGAAGGCATTTCTCTGGAGACGGTTGGCAAGGAACTGCACATTGTTCGCGCCACCGACAAGCAGGCTGCGGTGCACGGTTTGACCCGCGCGCTGGTCTTCAACGCGGTTCACGGCGTGACCACCGGCTGGAAGAAGGAACTGGACATCGTCGGCATCGGCTATCGCGCCGAGCTCAAGGGCAAGAACACCGTGGTGTTCACCCTGGGTTACTCGCACCAGATCGAGCTGCCGTTGCCTTCGGGCATCGAAGTCAGTGTCGATCCCAAGCAGACCCACCTGGTTGTCACCGGTATCGACCGCCAGAAGGTTGGCCAGGTAGCTGCCGATATGCGTTCGCTGCGCAAGCCCGATCCGTACAAAAACAAGGGCGTGCGTTACTCCGGCGAGAAGCTCAAGAAGAAGGCCGGCAAGACGGGCTCGAAGTAAGCTGACAGCAAACAGCGGACGGCCTACAGGCTGGCAGCGGCAGAAACAAACTGTTCGCTGTTCACTGTAAGCTGGTAGCTGACAACCCGAACGGGGTCGCCAGGCGGCCCCGCCCATAGGAACGAGAGACCATGATTACGCAGACCGACAGAGACGCAATCCGCCAGCGCATCCATCAGCGCATCCGCCGCAAGCTTTCCGGCACCGCCGTACGGCCCCGGCTGAACGTGTTCCGCTCGCTGAGCCACATCTACGCGCAGGTGATCGACGACCAGAAGGGCGAGACTCTGGTTTCGGCCTCCACCATGAGCCTGAAGATCAAGACTGGCGGCAACGTCGCCGCGGCCAAGGAAATCGGCAAGGCAGTGGCCGAGTTGGCTGTCGCCAAGGGGATCAAGAAGGTAGTCTTCGATCGCGGCGGCTTCCTTTATCACGGGCGTATCAAGGCCCTGGCCGACGCTGCACGCGAAGCAGGCCTGGATTTCTAAAAGCAGCTATTAGCTTTTAGCTTTCAGCTTTTAGCTTGTTCATGGAAAGTCGAAGGACTCAACCGGGGTAAGAAAAGCTAATAGCTAACGGCTAGAAGCTTCAAAAGAGACGAGAGAGCAATGACGATCTTGAAGAAGAAACTCGATGCCAACCAGTACAACCTGAAGGATCAGGTGGTGGCCATCAACCGCGTGACCAAGGTAGTCAAGGGCGGCAAGAACATGTCGTTTGCCGCGCTGGTGGTGGTGGGCGATGCCGCCGCAGGCGTGGTTGGCCACGGTTCGGGCAAGGCCAAGGAAGTCCCCCAGGCTATCCGCAAGGGGATCGAAGCGGCCAAGAAGAACCTTGTTCGCATCAACCTGACTGAAACCACAATCCCCCATCTGGTTCTGGGCCGTTTCGGCTCCGGACAGGTGCTTCTGAAGCCGGCCCCTGAAGGCACCGGCGTCATCGCCGGCGGCGCGGTGCGCGCGGTAATGACCTCGTGCGGTGTGCAGAATGTGCTCTCCAAGAGCCTGGGTTCTGCCAACCCGCACAACGTCATCAAGGCCACGTTCGATGCGCTCATCCAGCTGCGCGACAAGGCCGAAGTGGCAGCTTTGCGCGGCAAGTCCGTAGAGGAGCTTTAAGCCATGGCTGAAGTGAAAATGATTCGCATCGAGTATTACCGCTCGAAGAACTCCACCCCCTACTTCCACCGTGCGGTGGTCAAGGGTCTGGGCTTTACGCGCCTCAACCAGATCGTCGAGCGCGTTGACAACGAGTCCATCCGCGGCATGGTCAAGACCATCCCGCACCTGGTTCGGATACTCGAAAACTAGCTGTTAGCTTCTAGCTTTTAGCTTGGCGTTGCCGTAGTTGAGATCGTTGACTCGGCAAAACAAGAGCTAGAAGCTGAAAGCCGACCAACACAACGCGAGTCGGCGGGGATCAACCCTGCCGGCGCTATAGCGAGGAAATCATGAAGAATCTATCCAATTTACGCGCGCCCCGCAAAGCAAACACTGGGCGCAAGCGTGTCGGTCGCGGTATGGGATCCGGCATGGGCAAGACCTCAGCCCGCGGCCACAAGGGCCAGGGACAGCGCACCGGCACAAGCATGATGCGTGGCTTTGAGGGCGGCCAGATGCCGCTGCACCGGCGTTTGCCCAAGCGCGGCTTCACCAACATCTTCCGCACCGAGTACGCGGTCATCAACCTGGACCGCATCGCGGCCCTGGAGACCCCGGTTACCGAGATCAAGCTGGAAGACTACAAGAAGCTCGGCCTCTCCTCAGACAAGAAGGCTCTCATCAAGATCCTCGGTTCGGGCGAGCTCACCACTGCGTTCACCATTCATGCACACAAGTTTTCCAAGTCGGCTGTCGAGAAGATCGAAAAGGCCGGCGGCAAGGCTGTGGTTGCAGGCGGCGACACGGTTGTGGTTCCTGGAAAGCTTCGTCCCAAGTCTGCCCGCTAGGTGTCAAGTGGTTTCCCATGTCTCAAAAGCGAGACATGGGAAACCCATTGGTTCGCCGATTCCAAAGGAACACGTGTGACCGTCCGCATATTTCATAGTGCTGCGGCTTCTGTACGATCGTTTGGGATCGGGGCAATGCTCTAAGATGGTGTCAGAGATTCGAGTGGCGTGAAACGCCCTGAAGCGGATAACCAAACATGCTTGAGAAGTTCCTTAATATCTTCCGTATTCCCGACCTGCGCAAGCGGGTGCTCTTCACGCTGGCGATTCTGGCGGTTTACCGGTTGGGTGCGCACATCCCCACTCCCGGCGTCAACAGCCACCAGTTGGAGTTGATGTTCAGGCAGCAGAGCGGTTCGGCTTTGGGATTGATGGATCTGTTCGGCGGCGGTAACCTGCGCCGCATGACGGTCTTCGCCCTGGGCATCATGCCGTATATCACCGCCTCCATCATCTTCCAGTTGCTCACCGTGGTTTACGAGCCATTGGCGCGCATCCAGAAGGAAGGCGAGCTGGGCCGTCGCAAGATCACCCAGTGGACCCGTTATATGACGGTCGTCCTGGGCGCCCTGCAATCCATCGGCATCGCCGCCATCCTCACCCGCACCCCCGGCTTGGTGTTGAACCCCGGCATCAGCTTCAGCCTGATGACCGTCCTCACCCTCACCACCGGCACGGCCTTCATCATGTGGCTGGGTGAACAGATTACCGATCGCGGCATCGGCAACGGCATGAGCTTGCTCATCTTTGCCGGCATCGTCGCCGGCCTGCCGCGCGCCGCAGTCGAACTCTACAGCAAGGTTCAAACCCAGGCCTGGGGCCAGCTCACTTTTCTGGTGGTTCTGGCGCTGCTCGCCGCCATGGCGGCAGTGGTTGGTTTCATCGTGTTTGTGGAGCGGTCGGAACGGCGCATCCCCATCCAGAGCGCGCGCCGCATCGTTGGCCGCCGTATGATGGGCGGACAGTCCAGCCACTTGCCCCTCAAGGTGAACGCCGGCGGCGTCATGCCGGTCATTTTCGCCAGCTCCATCCTCTCGGCCCCTATGCTCTTCAGCCAGGTGGAGTGGGTGCAGAACAGCCGCTTCCTTCAGCCCATCCTGCGTTCTCTTGCGCCCGGTGAGCCGTGGTACGAACTGCTGTATATGCTGGGCATCATCTTCTTCGCCTACTTCTACATCTCCATCGTGATGAAGCCGGACGACATCGCCGACAACTTCCGTAAGTCGGGCTCGTTCATCCCCGGCATCCGCCCAGGCAAACGGACCTCGGACTTCATCAACGACATTCTTACCAGGCTGACTCTGGTGGGCGCGTTTTACCTGATCGTTATTTCGCTTGTGCCAACGCTCTTGATTTCAGGCATCCGGTTGGACCATTTGTTCTTGGTAGGCCGTTTCTTTGAAAGCCTGCCCTCCGGATTTACCCACGGTATGGGGGTCAACTTCTACTTTGGCGGCACCTCACTGTTGATTGTGGTGGGTGTGGCCATGGATACGGTCAACCAGATCGAATCGCAGCTGATCATGAGACATTATGACGGCTTCTCCCCGCGCTCCGGTCGCATTCGCGGAAGGAAAACCTGGTAATGTCTTCACCTGCAAGTGCTGTAGAGAGTGGCCGGGCGACGGAGTCAAAAACCGTCCCCGGCCCTATTCTTTTGTTGGGCGCGCCGGGCGTGGGAAAAGGTACCCAAGCCAAGGAACTGGTCAAGCTGTGGGCTATTCCGCAGATTTCGACCGGCGACTTGCTGCGCGGCAATGTGGCTCAGGGTACGCAACTGGGCCGGGTAGCCAAAGAGATCATGCAGCGCGGGGAACTGGTTCCCGATTCGCTGGTTAACGAAATGGTTGCGGTCCGCTTGAAAGAGCCGGACACGGCTAACGGCTATATCCTCGACGGATTCCCGCGCACCCTGCCGCAGGCCGGCTGGCTCGACGGGCGTCTGGCTCTGGAAACGGCTTCGCTCCCCGTGGTTGCCGTCAGCATTCAGGTGGATTATAATCAGCTATTGCGCCGGATCACGGGGCGCAGGAATTGTCCTGTCTGCCAGACGATCTACAACGTCTATGGAAAGCCGCCCTTGAAGGACGGTTTCTGCGACGTTGAAGGTGCCGCTCTGGTTCAGCGAGCCGATGACACAGAAGAGGTCTTCAAGGAGCGCATGCGCGCTTATGAAGCCCTCACTACGCCGGTGGTGGAGCATTACCGCGCGCAGGGTCGATTTGCTGAAGTAGATGGAGACCGGCCGATCGCTGAGATCGCTGCCGGCATTGTTGCCGCTGTAGAGCGGCTACGCAAGTAATGCACGAATGCAGTGAATCAGTGAAAAGGTGAACGGGTGAATCGCTTTTTCACTCATTCACTTTCTCACTGTTTCACTGGTTTCTCGAAAGCTGGATTCGTTTGGCTGTTGTTCTGAAGTCGTCGAAAGAGATCGAGAAGATGCGCCGCGCCGGACAGGTCGTCCGCGAGGTGCTGGAGTTGGTGCGCGGACTCGTCAAGCCGGGCGCCACCACTCTCGACCTGGAGAATGCTGCCGAAGCCCGCTTGAAAGAGTTGGGCGTCAAAGCAGCTTTCAAGGGCTACCACGGTTTTCCGTGCGTGCTGTGCACTTCGGTCAACAGCGAAGTGGTCCATGGCATTCCGTCGAGCAAGCGCGTCCTGAAAGACGGGGACATTGTCTCGGTGGATTTCGGAGTGGTTCTGGACGGGTACTTTGGCGATGCAGCCATCACCGTGCCGGTGGGCGAGAAGGTCGATCCCCAGACGGTCCGTCTGATGCAGGTGACGGAAGCGTCTCTGCACGCGGGTATCGAAGCCGTTCGGCCGGGGGCGACCCTGGGCGATGTAGGCGCGGCCGTGCAAGGAGTGGTCGAAGCCGCGGGGTTCTCGGTGGTTCGGGATTTTGTGGGCCATGGCATTGGGTCGAAGATGCACGAAGATCCGCAAGTGCCCAATTACGGCACCAAGGGCCGGGGCATGAAGTTGCGCGCGGGCATGGTCATCGCCATCGAACCGATGGTGAATGTCGGCAAGCCGGATGTCGTGGTGTTGGGCGACGGATGGACCGCGGTCACTGCGGATGGAAGCATGAGCGCTCATTTCGAGCACTCGGTGGCGGTCACCGCCGCCGGCTCGAGGATTTTAACCGACTAGTACAGTCGGGTCATTGCACTTCGCGGGGAGCCTTTCCATGCCCCGGGAGTGCCAGAACAAGCCGGCGACGAGAAGCAATCGACTCTGGCAGAAGCGGGAAACAGTTTGTCGAAGGAAGACGCGATTGAGGTCATGGCAGTGGTCACCGAGACACTGCCCAACGCCATGTTCAAGGTCAAACTCGAGAACAATCACGAGGTCCTGACCCATGTCTCAGGCAGAATGCGCAAGAACTTCATCCGCATCTTGCCCGGCGACCGCGTGGCCGTGGAGTTGAGTCCCTACGACCTGAACCGCGGCAGAATTGTTTACCGCTACAAATAAGCTTCGAGCCTCCAGCTTTTAGCTTTCAGCTATTAGCTTGTTCGTGGAAAGTCGAAAGACCTCGGAATAACAAGAATGAAGCTAGAAGCTAAAAGCTAGCAGCTAGCGGCTTTCGGGAAGGGCAGCAAAACGTGAAGGTTCGTGCATCTGTAAAGAAGATTTGCGTCAAGTGCAAGGTCATCACCCGCCGTGGGGTGGTCAGGGTGATCTGCGAGAACGCAAAGCACAAGCAGCGCCAGGGCTAGTTTTCCCCGGCAGTCCGCGGAAGGCTCCACGAAAGGGGTTAGGGATCAGGGATTAGGGGTTAGAAAAGCCGCAAGTACCAAGCGCGCAAACTAACCTCTAGCCCCTAACCGCTAATCCCTAGGTACGAGGCTAGTTAGCCTGAGTCAAGGCTTGCGGTGAACCTCTGGAGAGATTTCCACCAACCCGTGCGAACCGGTTAAGGCCGGGGGCACACAACTGAGGGACTGAGGGACTAAGGGACTGAGGGACTAAGGCCGCATCTGCAAGGTGCGAACTGATCCCTGATCCCTGATCCCTGATCCCTGAATTGCAAAGGAACATTCATGGCACGTATTGCTGGCGTCGATCTGCCTCGCAACAAGCAGGCCCGGATCGCGCTCACATACATTTTCGGCATCGGCGACCCCCGTGCCGCCAAGATCCTGGCGAAGGCGAATGTCGATCCCTTCAAGAAAATCCAGGACCTGGGCGAGGACGAGGTCAACCGCATCCGTCAGGTAATTGAGGACGAAGGAAACGTCGAAGGCGATCTCCGCAAGGACGTCTCGATGCACATCAAGCGCCTCATTGACATCCAAAGCTACCGCGGCACCCGCCACCGTCGGGGTCTTCCCGTCCACGGTCAGCGCACCCACACCAATGCCCGTACCCGCAAGGGCCCGCGCAAGGGCACCGTGGCCGGCAAGAAGAAGGCGACCAAGTAATGGCGAAACCAGAGCAGAAAGCCGGAGCCGGCAAGGCAGGCAAGAACAAGAAGTTCAAAAAGCGTGAGCGCAAGAATGTGCCATTTGGCATCGCGCACATTCAGGCCACGTTCAACAACACCATCGTCACCATCACCGACCAGGTGGGCAACACGCTGAGCTGGAAGAGTTCGGGTTCGCTCGGCTTCCGCGGTTCGCGCAAGGGCACTCCCTTCGCGGCGCAGCAGGCAGCCTCGAACGCGGCCAGCATGGCGCGCGACCACGGTCTGCGCGCAGTCGATGTCCGCGTCGCCGGTCCCGGTTCGGGCCGCGAGTCGGCCATCCGCGCTCTGGCAGCGGCTGGTGTGGAAGTCCGCTCCATCCGCGACGTGACGCCGGTGCCGCACAACGGCTGCCGTCCGCCCAAGAGACGCAGAGTCTAAGAGCGGCTTTTAGCTTTTAGCCTTTAGCTTCTAGCTTGTCCATGGCGAGTTGAGAAACTCGCCATGGCAAGAACGGAGCTAACAGCTAGAAGCTAACAGCTAGAAGCTAATTTGGGCCGGGACCGACATGTCCTCTGGACACGTAAACCGGCCGTCATCCGAAGTCAGGAGAAGTAATGGCACGTTATACCGGAGCAGTCTGCCGCCTCTGCCGTCGCGAGGCAACCAAGCTCTTCTTGAAGGGCACCAAATGCACCTCTGACCGCTGCCCCCTGGAGAAGCGTAATTTTCCCCCCGGCATGCACGGGAAAGATCGCAAGGCCAAGATCGTGGGCTACGGCCTGCAACTGCACGAAAAGCAGAAGGCCAAGCGCATGTACTTCACGCTCGAGGGCCAGTTCCGCGAGTACTACGAAAAGGCCAACCGCGCCTCCGGCGTCACCGGCGAGCTGCTCTTGCAGCAACTGGAACGTCGTCTGGACAACGTGGCCTTCCGTCTGGGCTTTGCCATCTCGCGCCGTCAGGCACGCCAGGTGGTTCGTCACGGACACGTCACGGTCAATGGCAAGAAGGTGAACATTCCTTCCTACCAGGTGAACGTGGGCGACGAGATCGCCGTGAAGGAAAGCGCCAAGAAACTGGTCATCATCGAGCAGGGCGCGCAGTTTGCCGCGCAGAGCCCCTTGCCCGCGTGGCTTGAGATGAATTTCGATACCCTCACCGGCCGGATTCTTTCACTGCCCAAGCGCAAGGACATCAACCTGCCCATCAACGAGCAGCTCATCGTCGAACTGTACTCGAAGTAACAGCTACGAGCCTTTAGCTTTTAGCTTCTAGCTCTTTTTGTGCAAAGCCAAGGACCTTTGCCGCTGCACGGAAAGAGCTGAAAGCTGACAGCTAACGGCTAAAAGCTGCATTTCAATCGAAGGAGAACTTGCGCGGCCGCCGCAAAATGCATCGCGACGTGTCAGCCGTGCGGGAAACGAGAAAACATATGCTTTGGAGAGGTTTCCAGAAACCGAAGCGCCTGGCAGTCGATGCCGAGACGCTCACCGACACCTTCGGCAAGTTCAGCGCCCAGCCCTTCGAGCGCGGCTTCGGCACCACCATCGGCAACGCCCTGCGCCGGACCCTGCTCAGCTCGATCGAGGGAGCCGCAGTGACCGCGATTCGCATCGAGGGCGTGCTGCATGAGTTCCAGTCCATCAGCGGCGTGGTTGAAGATGCCACCGACATCATCCTGAATCTCAAGCAAGTCCCCTTCAAGCTCGCGGGCGAAGGTCCCAAGGCGCTGTACCTGCGCGCCGACCAGCCTGGCGTGGTCACCTCCGGCATGATTGAAGCCGACGGCGACGTGGAGATCCTGGACCGCAATGTCTACATCGCCACACTCTCCGAGGGCGGCAAGCTGGACATGGAGATGCGCCTCAAGCGTGGACGCGGCTACATCTCCGCCGACAAGAATTTCGATGCGGATCTGGGTCTGGGCTTCATTCCCGTGGATTCGGTGCACTCGCCGGTGCGCCGCGTGAACTACCTTGTGGAAGCCGCTCGTCTGGGCCAGATCACCGACTACGACAAGCTGACCCTGGAAGTGTGGACCAACGGAGCCGTTCTGCCCGCCGACGCCGTCGGACTGGCCGCCAAGCTGCTCAAGGACCACATGAACATCTTCATCAACTTCGAAGAGGAAATCGAGGCCGAAGCGCGTGGGGAAGAAGGCCGCGGCCTGCTGCGCAACGACAACCTCAATCGCTCCGTCGAAGAGCTTGAACTGTCGGTCCGCAGCTACAACTGCCTCAAGAACGCCAACATCCAGTCCATTGGCGAACTGGTGCAGAAGACCGAAGCCGAGATGCTCAAGACCAAGAACTTTGGCCGCAAGAGCCTGAACGAGATCAAGGAAATCCTCGCGCAGATGGGCCTCTCTCTGGGCATGAAGATCGACGAGAACGGCAACGCCGTTCCCGGACCCACCAGCATTCCGCCGGCCACCGCACTGGCTGCCAGCTACAGCCACTACGACGACGAAGACGAGCCATTGGATTCCGTTGAGATCCAGTTGCCCACCGAGACCGAGAATTTCTAAGAACCGCTATTAGCTTCTAGCTCTTAGCCTTTAGCTTCGCCACGCCGACATATGCTGCCGTGGGTGTGGACAAATAGCTAAGAGCTGAAAGCTAAGAGCTGGCAGCTAATTTCGAAAGAGAGTTGCATTATGCGCCATCGCAATGGAGGATTCAAACTCGGACGCAACACCAGTCACCGCCGCGCCCTGCTGCGCAATCTGGTTACGTCCGTCATCATCGAAGACCGTGTGGAGACCACCATCACCAAGGCCAAGGCCGTTCGTCCACTGGTTGAGAAGATGATTACCCTGGGCAAGAAGGGCGATGTTCACTCGCGCCGTCAGGCCCTCGCCTTTCTCATGACCGATACCTCGGTCACCCGCCTGTTCGACACCGTGGCCCCGCGCTACGGCGATCGTCAGGGCGGCTACCTGCGCATCGTGCGCACCGGATTCCAGAAGGGCGACGGAGCCGAGAAGGCCTTCATCGAACTGCTGGGCGCCGAAAAGCAACTGGACGAAAAGCGGGCCAAGCGCGACGAAGTCAAGGCCAAGAAGCGCGCCGAGCTCGAAAAGCAGCTGGAAGAGAGCAAGAAAGACGAAGAAAAGAGCGGCGAAGAAGCTGCCTAGGACTCCGGTCCGGGCGTTTTCTTCCTGCTGCAAAGGACCAACGGGCGCATCTCCCAAGCGGGGTGCGCCCGTTGTGTGCTTGCGAGCTGTTCTTGCGATTTTGCGGCTGTCAGCCTCCATTTGGTCTTGAGCCGAACCCCTTCCATACGATTCGTCCCGATTCTTCCCGGTCGAAACACAAATCGGTTACTTTTGTTAAAATATCTGCCAGCCTTCCAATTCAGATTGCGGCGTCTTTGCCGATACCAATAGCGGCAGGCCTGTTTTCCGCAAGGAGACAGCTTGGGGTTCACCACCATGAAGATACTGGCAGACGAAAACGGGCAATCCACGGTAATCGTAGCGTTATTTCTGGCGATCATTTTCTGCGCAATGGCAGGGCTGGCCGTCGATGCCGGCATGATCTATCGCGTGAAACGCGTGGTGCAGCAAGCCGCGGATGCGGCCGCAATTGCCGCCTCCGCACAGGGCGCTACAACGACTGCTACAGCCCAGGCCGCAGCTCTGGCTGCCGCCAAACAGCAGGGCGGCATCAACGCTGCCACCGTATCGGTTGTACCGACGGTGGTGAGCGCCGGCAACTCAGACATACAGGTGATTGTGACCCAGCCCACCAATACGGTGTTCATGGGAGTATTCAGCTCGGCCTATAAGACGATCAATGTCTCCGCCTTTGCCGAGGCCTCCAAGCCGCCACAACAAAGCTGCGTGATCGCAACCGGCGCTTCCATCACGGGATCCGGAAGCTGGGCTGGGGTGAGTGGGTCAATCTTGGCCAGCAACAGCGGGAATATCGATGCGACCAACTGCGGCATTTGCGCGGCCGCCTCGATCGACTCCATTGGGTCCTGGTCTCCGATTACAGCAACGTCTCTCACCAGCACAGGCGGTACTGTCACGAATGCGACGGCAACTAATGGATCCATCACTCAGGACGGTGGAACTTGCGTCAATCCGTTCGCCCCTACGGTGCCCACATTTTCTGGCGGCTGCAATGCAAACGACTCCCTCTTTGCAGGTCCGACCTATGTCTCGACTTTGACCCTTCCTCCGAACAATGGTGGTCCCGCATACTGTAACTTCATCACAACGCATGTTGGCAACTTGACACTGACCCCGGGCTTGTACATCTTCAGCGGTACTTTCGATTTCGGCGGCGGCGGTACCTTGTCGTGTCCCACTTGCACCGGAGGCGCAGGAGTCACGCTTTACTTTCCGCCGGGTACCAATCTGAATGGGGGCCCCGATGGCGGCCTCAACGAAGGATTTACCAACGGCACAACAATCACCCTTACGGCTGCGACCACGGCGGGCGCCACGAACGGGGCGATTCCCGGCATCGCGATCTGGGATGGCAATACAACTCCCGCAAGCCCCGACTCTTTGTATTTTGGCGGCGGCACCAACACGGTGATTAACGGGGCCTTCTACGCTCCAAACACCATCGTCTACATGTCTAACTACGGAAGGGATACGATCAATGGAAGCTTCGTTGTTGCAGATCTTCTCGCAGGCGGCAGCGGCGGTCTCGTCCTCAACGGAACGGCTTCCGGCCCCGCTGCCGGTGGGGTAACCTTGGTGAAATAGCACGATCCGGCCAGGTTGGCCGCCTGGCAAGGCGCGGAGGCAGTAAATGTTCAAATTCCGGAAGATTCGCGGTGATGAGGAGGGCAGCTCCATGGTCGAGCTGGCCCTGGTCATCGCCTTTATCTACATGCCAATTCTCGTGGGGGTTGTCGGCTGCGCGAGTCTGATTTACTATGCCATCGAAGTATCCAACGCCTCACACGAAGGCGCCACCTACGCCTCCCAGTACTTCCGGACGCATTCCGGCACCTTTCCAACCAATGTTGCGACGGTAGCCCAAGCAGCCGAAGCCAACGTTCCATCCAGCATGATTGTTACTCCCACCGTGTACTGCGGGTGCGCCGCCTCCGGAAGCACCGCCCAGATCACCAGCGGCAGCTGCACTTCTCCAGCAGTCACAACCGCAACCTGCAGCGGGGCAACCCCACTGTTGTTTGTCACGGTGAACACCAAAGCCAACGTCGCTCCCTGGATCAGTATGAAGATCATGGGTCTTTCAGCAACGTTGCCTGTCTATGGATCGGCCACTTTTGAGCTGGCCCCCTAGTTTTTGTCGATGCTTCAGTTTTAGCGGAAGGTGGATAGGACCGTGAGTAATTTGTTTCGAAGGTTGCGGATCGGAGGCAAAAGCGCAGTTCTGCGGGAAGAAGACGGTGCGGAAATTGTGGAGTTCGCGGTTTCCACGTTCCTTTTGCTCATGCTGATCGTGGGCCTAATCTATCTCACCCTGTTTCTCTTCACGTTCCACGCCGCGGCCGAGGCGGCGCGCCACACCGCCCGCTGGCTCTCTGTCAACGGAACCAGCTCCTGCTCCGCCGCCAATTCCACGTGCGTTCCCACTGCGGCTCAGGTTACGGCTCACCTGAGATCCCTCTCAGGCACCGCGCAAATGACCGCGACCGTCACCTACTGCACCAGCACCACAAGTTGCTCCTCTTCGACGGCCAACGCTATCCCGGGAAACCTGGTTCAGGTCCAAGTCTCCCAAACGTATGGGGCCTTCCCCTACATTTCATCAACTTCCCTAACAGCCACCAGTACCTCGCAGATGGCTATCTGGCAATAATCTACACCGGGAACTCAGGCGAATTCGGCCCGGGCCAGCTTCTTGGGCTGGTTAACCCGCATGAAGACGTATACGAACAATTGCAGAACAATTGCCCCGGAGCAGTCCAGCAATACGTCGACGGGGGTGCCGGTGCGATTGGGCAGGAAGGTCTGGTGCCATTCGTCGCAGCTTGCCACCAGGGCCGTCCCGAGCAGGGCCAAGAGGGCATCTTGGACGAACCTGGAGTGCGGCAGGGTTATCCACCAGGCGCGGAGCCAGAACAGCCCGATGCTGCCGTAGCCCAGGAAATGGCCGGACTTGCGGATGCCCACGTGGACGATCTCCCAACGGTCGTCGGGAACATGACCGAATATCGCCTGAAAAAGGGCGCGCAGCGGGCCGCTTGTATGGTTGGAGCCCATCATCTCGGTGGACTCCAACGCAATCAGACAAATCCCAAAGGCTACCGGCCACCAGGCGTTGACCCAGAATGCCAGGCCGCGCCTACTCGACATGATAGTTGGGCGCCTCTCGCGTGATGATCACGTCGTGCACGTGGCTCTCGCGGAGCCCAGCCCCGGAGATGCGCACAAACTGTGCCTTCTCCTGCAACTCGGGCACGGTTGCACAGCCCACATAGCCCATGCCTGAGCGCAGGCCGCCGACCAGTTGGAACACCATCGACTCCAGCGGTCCGCGGTAGGGTACGCGGCCCTCAATGCCTTCGGGGACGAATTTGGCGAGGCGATTCTGGCTGGCGCGCTCGCGCTGCACCACGCCCTCAGTGCCCATTTCGGCGCTGGCGAGGTCCGCGGTGCTCTGGAAATAGCGCTCACCCGAGCCTTGACTCATGGCGGTCAGCGAACCCATGCCGCGATAGCTCTTGAAGCTGCGGCCCTGGTAAAGAATGGTCTCGCCCGGGCTCTCATCCACCCCTGCGAACAGTGACCCGATCATGATGGAACTGGCCCCGGCGGCGATCGCCTTGGTCACTTCGCCGGAATACTTGATGCCGCCGTCGGCAATGACCGGGATGCCGTGCTCGCGGGCGGCACGGTAGGCCTCGGAGATGGCGGTAATCTGCGGCATGCCCGCGCCGGTCACCATGCGGGTGGTGCAGATGGACCCGGGACCGATGCCCACCTTGATGGCGTCGGCTCCGGCCTCGATCAGCGCCAGCGCTCCCTCGTAGGTAGCGATGTTGCCGGCCAGCAGACCCACGTTGGGGAAGGCCTTCTTCACTTCGCGCACGGCTTCAAGAACGCGCGAGGAGTGGCCGTGCGCGGAGTCGATGGCCAGCACGTCGGCGCGGGCTCTCACCAGTTCGGCGGCCCGCTCCAGGAAGTCGCCCGTGGCGCCAATGGCCCCGCCCACGCGCAGCCGGCCTTGATCGTCCTTGCTGGCCATGGGGTATTTCAACTTCTTCTGGATGTCCTTGACCGTAATCAACCCCATCAGGTTGTACTGATCGTCAACCACCAAAAGCTTTTCTACGCGATGCTTGTGCAGGATCAGCTCGGCTTCTTCCAGAGTGGTGCCGACGGGAACCGTGATCAGGTTCTCCTTGGTCATCACGTCGCCGATGGGAATGTCGGTGCGGGTTTCGAAGCGCAGATCGCGATTGGTGAGAATGCCGACCAGCTTTTTGCCGCGCGTTACCGGCACGCCGGAGATCTTGTAGCGGCGCATCACTTCCAGGGCGTCGCCGATCATCTGGTCGGGGCCGATCACGACCGGGTCCACGATCATGCCGCTTTCAGACCGCTTCACCTTGTCGATCTCTCCGGCCTGGTCGGCGATGGAGAGATTGCGGTGCACAATGCCGATGCCGCCCTGCTGGGCCATGGCAATGGCCATGCGCGACTCCGTAACCGTATCCATTGCGGCGGAGAGCAGCGGGGTGTTGAGCGTAATGTTCTTGGTCAACTGGGTCTGTGTGCTGACTTGCACAGGCACCACGTCGCTGTAGGCGGGCACCAGCAACACGTCATCGAAGGTCAGGGCTTCCGGAAGGTTTTTGGCTAGCATATGCTTTGATGCGCCTGGCGGCGGCGGGAATCGAGTTCCCGCCGCGGCAGGCGCTTCTATCTATTGTAGCGGAGGGGGCAGGGAAGCGCCGCCGAGAGCCGCAATGCGGGCGTGAACATGCTCGCGGATCAGGCGTCTACGGACCCGACAACAAGCCAGGGGTGAACGGAAAGTGCCCTGATTACGGCGTCCAGGTCCGCCGCATGGAGTAGAATTGCGTCATTGAGAGGCCGCATTGGCTATTGAACTCAATCCGGAACAGGAGCGCGTAGTTGGGCAGGCAATTCAGGCAGGCCTCATCCGCGCGGCTGACGAAGCTGTCGAGATGGGCGTAGCATGCATCAGGCAGCAGCTCACAACGCAATCCGGGATCGTTGGCCATCCTATTAACGATGACTGGTCGCGGCACTTTGCCGCATGGGTAGAGAGCCACGCGACCACATCGCCGCTCCTATCCGAAGATGCGATCAGCCGGGAATCCATCTATGGCGGACGCGGCCTGTAAATGGCTACTCTTCTCGATACCAATATTCTGTTAAGACTCGTTCAACCCCACCATTCCCACTCTCAAATTGCGGCGCGGGCGGTAAAGCTTCTTCACGACAGAAATCAGCCGATCCACATCACGCAGTAAAATCTCGTCGAGTTCTGGGATGTGACAACTCGCCCGATTGACGCGAATGGCGCGGGATTCACGATCGAAGCGGCCATGGCGGAATTGAATTCCCTTAAGCAGCTGTTTGCGCTTTTGCCAGAGACCCCGCTGCAGAACGTGTGGGAGCGATTGGTTTTCGAATACCGCGTGTCCGGGAAGAACGCCCACGATGCAAGGTTGGTCGCGGCCATGGAAGTGCACGGGATCAAGGACTTGTTGACGTTCAATGTGCAGGATTTTGTCCGTTACAAGCAGATTAACGTACTTGATCCTTCTCGAATTCCCTGAACTCTGGGTGTTGCTTAGCTGCCCCCGCCGCATCCCGTGTAGAGATGCTGGTAGTGATCTCCCACGCGCCGGTAGACCGAGTAGGCCCACGACTCGTAGTAGGTGTGACTGCTGATGACCGCGTCCGGCTCGCCGGCGAAGAGCGGGAAGCTGTCGACAAACTCCTCCTGGTCCGCGCCGTTGTCTTCGGCCAGAACTTCCCCACGCTTGGGCAAGGCCTCGGAGCTGTCCAGCACAATCACCGAGCGATGGTAGTGGGCCAGAACCGGCAGATAGGTCCCGCCATTCTCTTCGGCAACCAGGAACAGGTGATAGGAGTAATAGGTCCTGGGTTCTTTCGAAGCAAGCTGCACCAGGGTGCTGCCCACCAGCGCGGTATGTCCGGCCCGCAGCTGGACTCTCCAAATCTGGCCGGCGTGGATGTCCTGCGGCACGGTGGGAACATGACGGGAGGCAAAGGCCGCCGTTGCCGCCTTCAGAAAAATAGCCTTGTCTTCGTTGCCGGCTCGCACCCGAAGCACTGTGTGGCTGGCAGTCGGCGGGGGCCCGGTCCAGGCCGTCCCCTTGAAATCCGCAGGCAGGCTGGAGTGGTTTTTGTCCGGGTGCAGGTGCGCGCAGCCGAGCAAATCCAGATCGCTATCGATGCAGGAACTGACGGCCTCCGCGGTGCCCCAGGGCGCGCCGGCCCACCACAGGGCAAACCGGTTCCCCGCCGCATAGGCGCTGCTCAGCATCTCCGTGGTGATCTTGGGGATGCTGTCCTCGCCCTGCTTGGGATGCGCAGGGGCGCAGTCGCGCAATTCGTTGCCAACCACAAACGCCACCGGATCCAGCGATGCCAGGGCGGGCTTGCCCTTCTGGTCCTTGTCCGTGTCGGGTGCCGTGGCCACGAACAGAATATCGGCCTTCTCCGAATTCTTCAGGACGGGCGCATCCGGCGCATCCTGACCCAGGGCGATGAAGGGAAAGCAGGTTACCGCTGCAACAAGCGTGACGACAAACCGAATGCAGGACCCCTTCGACACTTTACCCTCCGTACAAGCCGCGTTTCGCCTGAGTTTAAGAATTGTACGAATTGTAAGTGATGGGCCTACGAGACGTGAGAGAAGTCTGCCGGCCGATAGCCCTGCAGATGGAACCTGCCATGACCAACAGCGCCCGCTAACTTGCTAGCTCGCTATGCCCGCGAATCGGGCGCCGACTCGCTCAGTCCATTCCAAGACTCAGCGACTTAGCGCAACTCTGTGAGACTGCAGCAAAAGAAATGACTTCAATTCCAGGAATCGAGGTTATTTCACCGCGCTTACACCCCGACCGGGAACGGTCTGGGGCTCGCCTCTTCGTCCTTCGGCGCGCCCTTCCAGCGGTCAAACCGCCCTTGGAGCAGGCTCATCAGCCCCGTATACCAGAACCCAACCACAAACAGAATCAGGAAGGGTGCAGTGAAGTAGTTGTGATTCGAGAAGGTGTAGAGAATCGCCAACAGGAACCAGGCGCCCAGGAGCATCTCGATCCATGGCGCCAAAAGCAGCCGCTTGCGGTATTTCTTGGCCTGCGAGACCTCACCCTTCTTGGTCACACGAAACTTGGGCGTCCGCACAAAGGCGCTCTTGACGCCAAACAGGGCTTCCATCACGGCCTTGGTGTTGGTCACCGTCAGCCCAATGCCAATGGCCATCAGCATGGGCATGTAGAGGAGGGTCTTCATCCATGTCTTGGGGAACAGCTCCCGCTCGCTCAATACATAAAAGACGGCGATCGAAAGCGTCGATGCGGTAAACAGCGGCACGTCGATCAGCAGCATCTGGAACCAGCCCTGGTAGAAGCGGCAGATCATCGAAGGCACCAACAGCACGGTCATGATCACCATCAGCGGGTAGGCGATATTGGCCGTCAGGTGATACACCGCCTCAATCTTGCGCTTGCGCGTCATCTCCGAGCTGAAAATCTTGGGCAGCAGTTTGAGCGATACCTGGATCAGTCCCTTGGCCCAGCGCGCTTGTTGCGTCTTGAAAGCGCTCATCTCGATGGGCAATTCGCTCGGGCACTCGACCTCGGGCAGGTACTTGAAGCGCCAACCGGCCATCTGCGAGCGATAGCTCAGGTCGGTGTCTTCCGTGAGCGTATCGTGCTGCCAGCCACCGCCGTCCTTGATGGCCTGCAAACGCCACATTCCAGCCGTGCCGTTGAAGTTGAAGAACTCTCCGGTGCGCACCCGGGAGCCATGTTCGATGACGAAGTGGGCATCCAGGAGGATGGCCTCGATCTGGGTCAGCAGGCTATAGTCCCGGTTGAGGTGGGTCCAGCGCGTCTGCACCATGCCCACGCCCGGCTCGGCGAAGTGGTGGATTACCTTCATGATCCAGTCCGGCGGCGGCACAAAATCGGCGTCAAAGATGGCTACAAATTCGCCCTTGGCGATTTTCAGGCCTTCATCCAGGGCCCCGGCCTTGAACCCGTGCCGATTGGTGCGGTGAATGTACTCGATGGGATTGCCCAGAGCCTTGTAACGCGCCACGATGTCGGCGGCCACCTGCACGGTTTCGTCGGTGGAGTCGTCCAGGACCTGGATTTCCAGCCGGTCCTTGGGGTACTCCATGGCGCAGACCGCCTCTATGAGCCGGTCGATGACGAACTGCTCGTTGTACATGGGCAACTGGATGGTCACCCGCGGCAACTCGTCGAAGTGCATGGGAGGGTTGGGATCGTAGTTCTTCTTGTACTTGAAGTACTGATAGCACATGGAATAGCGATGAATGCCGTAGATGGCCAGCACGATCATCACCAGAAAGTAGGGAATCAGCAGGGCCAGGTCGAAGGCGTTCCAGTGATAGAGCCCCTTGAAGGTGCGGTCGGTCGACTCCATGGCCTTCAGGTAGTGGCGCAGGCTGTTTTGCGGCGCCATTGCCCAGTACGCGGCTACCCGCAAAGGCAGCTCTTCAATCAAGCTGGCGGCAGGTTTTAGAAGGGTCAAAAGCGCGACGAACAGGGCGGGCCTCCACGTGCTGAATAACGTTCATTGTATGCGATGGAGGGCGCAACCGATGCGGGGCGCAAGCACCTCAGCCGGGCTAGCGGCGGGTGGGCGGCTCTTAATCTGCTTCGAAAGGCGGGAAGGCCCGGTTGTGGGAAAATCAAGGCTCCCCACCCGCCGTCGCCCTACAATGTTGAACAGGAAGGCCTCGTTCGATGAGCCACAGCCACATTCGGGTGCCCAAACCCGTGCCGCAGCGCAACCCTTGGGTCGAAGCAGCCGCTGGCCTGGGCTTTCTCCTGCTCGTGATCATTTTCATTGGCGCCACCGTCATGAATCTCGGGTCTTCGACCAAGGTCCACCTGACTGCGCAGGGCAAGGTCTCCGAGACCCGGATCGTGGTCGATCACCTTGGGGGTAGCTTGGACGCCAGCAGGATTCACTACCGTATCGAAGCACATGTGACTTATACCCTCGACGGGCAGATCCAGGACCGATGGCTCACCGCTTCGGAGATATCGAGTTCGCGCGACGAATTGGCCGCCCGGGTTGCCACACCACCGAAGACCTGCCGGGTGTATTGGGTCCCCGGGCACCCCGAAAACGCTAAGTGCGAACTGCCGAAGACCTATTGAGCTTCAACGGATGGAATGATGACCCGATTGCAGCTTTGCCAGAATAGCCGGCATTTCAGCGTTCAATACGCGAATTTCATCGACTTCGTCCAGACCGGGGTATTTCCTCGCAGTTTCGTACTGAAGCCTCTGAAGATACTTGCCGGTCTTGGTGTCAAAGACATAAACGCAGACCTGATACCGGTGACGGGCAAAATGTGTCTCTTTTGAGTAGTTCGATGCTTTCATGGTCTCGTAATCCCAAACAAAGTCAGCGGTTGCGAGGACGAGAAGACCGGAGAGTAGTGGCAATCTCCATAGTTTGAATTCGCTCTGGTTGGTGAGTTCTACCTTGGGCAGCAAATTCACATACTCGCCGTCTTTGACCGTCAGCAGAGAGAAACTGGTCAGAGTGCCGTTGCCGCAGCCGGAAAACGCAGCGGTAAATAGCGTCAACTCGTGCCCAGCAAGCTGCGCCACAGGCTTGGCCTTCGGCTCCAAGCCGAAGATGTAGGCGGCGTCGTCCTTGTCCAAAGGAGGCGCGTAGCAGTGCGACGTTCCGGAAGAGCCAAGGCAGATGCGCGCAGGCGTCTTTGGAAAGCAGCCATCTTTGTCGGCCTCGCCCGTCAGAACACGGTATTGACTGAGACAGGGAACTGCGCAGAAACCGGTCAACAGCAGACCCATCACCCATCTGTGCTGCATTCGGTAACTCCAATACTCAAAATATGGCACTTGCTACAGAACGTATGGTACGCGGACTCCGGGGTCGTTCGGGTCGAAATCTCGCGTGTTACGAGTGACCAGAAGGCATTGATTTACCTGGGCGGCAGCCCAGATAATGGCGTCCGGGAGCTTGATCCGCACGGTTCTCCGCAGGAATGCGGCCCGCTCGGCAGTCGGAACATCGATTTCCAGCAGATCGAAGCTTTGCAGGAACGCTCTTGCCGCCTTCTCTGTCTGCGGGGTGGTTCCCGCCATGATTTCAATCCAGCTGATGACGCTGATTCCCGGGTTCGGATACAGGGCCAGCTCGGCGTTTGCCTGCGGAATTCCGCGCAGATAGTCGACCAAGATGTTGGTGTCGATGACCGCATTCACCATTCGCTCCGCAGCTTCTCCTGGTAAGCGAGGCCGTCCTCGGGAAGCGGTTCGTCTTCGCCGGGGAGACAAGCAACCTGACCTTTCCAAAGGCCGAAGGCTGCTTCGCGGGCCGGTCGATTCTGCTCAATGAATGCCGACACCGCCTGGCGGACCGCCTCTGCGCGTGAAATTTGCCTAGCGGTGCAGATTTCTCCAAGCTCTTTGAGCTGCTGATCCGGCAAATCGATGAGTGTACGCACGCCTGCATCCCTCCGATTTCCATATCATATATCAGCTTGTGATATATGCGAACATTCGGTCGCACAAGACCACAGAACGTCGATTTGCCGATTTGCCCTCCTCCCCCCAATTGGCATATTGTTTTCTGACAGTTGGAGATATGTCCCCATGTCCACGATCGTTTCTTCTCCCATCGTCGCCGCTGCGGGCGGCAGCTTTCTTCTTGAATCCCGCACTCCTGCCGAAATCCTTACTCCAGAAGACTTGAACGAAGAGCATCGCCAGATCGCCACAACCGCGGCGCAGTTTGCGCGGGAGCAGATTTTGCCTGCCGCCGCCGCCATCGAGGCCAAACAGCCGTGCGTCCTCCGGGGGCTTTTGCAGAAGGCCGCCGAGCTCGGCTTCACCTCGGCAGACATTCCCGAGGAATACGGCGGCATGGGGATGGACAAAACCACCTCCACGCTGCTGACCGACCACCTTTCGATACTGGCCAGCTTCTCCACAGCCTACGGCTCGCACATCGGCATCAGCACCTTGCCCCTGGTCTGGTACGGCACCGAGGAGCAGAAGCGCCGCTACCTGCCCAAGCTGGCCTCGGGCGAGTGGATCGGCGGTTACGGGCTGTCCGAAGCCAGCAGCGGCTCCGACGCCATGAACATCCGCACCCGCGCCACGCTCTCCGCCGATGGCTCCGAATACATCCTCAACGGCGAGAAGATGTGGATCACCAACTGCGGCATCGCCGACCTCTACACCGTTTTCGCCAAAATTGACGGCGAAAAGTTCTCCGCCTTCCTGGTGGAGCGCACCGCGCAGGGACTGACCGTGGGTGCAGAGGAGCACAAGCTGGGCATCCGCGGCTCGTCCACATGCCCCCTGGTGCTGGCCGACTGCCGCATCCCCGCCGCCAACCTGCTGGGCGAGGCGGGCAAGGGCCATCACATCGCCTTCAACGTGCTGAATGTGGGCCGCTTCAAGCTGGGCGTGGCCTGCGTCGGCGGAGCCCGTCATGCGCTCGGGCACATGATCCGCTACGCCAAGGAGCGCCATGCCTTCGGCAAGTCGATTGCGGAATTCGGCCTCATCCAGCGCAAAATCTCCACGGCCGCCACGCGCCTTTATGCCGCCGAAAGCATGGCTTATCGCACGGTCGGCATGATCGATGCCTCGCTGGCCCAGCCCAGGCCTGACGGCGCGCATTCCGAGCGCGAGACCCAGCGCCGCATCGAGGAGTTCGCCGTCGAGTGCTCCATCCTCAAGGTCTACGGCTCCGAGATGCTGAGCTTTGTGGCCGACGAACTGGTGGCCACCATGGGCGGCTACGGCTACGTTGAAGAGTACCCGGCCGAGCGCTTCTATCGCGATGCCCGCATCAACCGCATCTTCGAAGGCACCAACGAAATCAACGTGCTCATTATTACCGGATGGCTCATGAAGCGGGCGCTCAGCGGTAAACTGCCGCTGCTCGCCGCCATCAAGAAGCTGATGGACGAAGTCATGCAGCCGCCCAGCTTCGATTCCGGCTCCGTTGCCGACGAGCTTTTATCCCGTGAGGCGGATGTGCTGTCCGCAGCAAAGAAGATGGCCCTGTTTGCCGCGGGCGTGGCCAGCCAGCGCTTCATGGCCGCTCTTCAAGATCAGCAGGAAGTGATGGCCGATCTGGCCGAGATGATTATTGGGGTCTACGCGCTGGAGTCGTCCCTCTTGCGCGCCAGGAAACTGGCGGCTTCCGGTAAAGCTTCTGCCGAGGTCGCGGCCGCCATGACCGGCTTGCTGGCCGACGAAACCTTGGGCCTGGCCGAGATCTCCTCCCGCCGCGTGTTGGCTGCTTGCGGCGAGGGCGATTTGCTGCGAACCCAATTGGCGATCTTGCGCCGTCTCGCCCGGTTTACTCCAGCCAACTCCGTCGAACTGAGCCGCTCGGTATCCCGCCATTGCGTCCAAATGGAGAAATACCCGTTCTAGAGCCAAGGGTCTGTGTTTCCGATGCAGAAAGGGCGTGTGAGATTTGAGGTTCCCAGGTCCCAAACGCGGGACCTGGGCCACCCAGGGTCGTCTTTCTCTTCATTCATCCCGTGTCTCTATGCCGCAACCCCCTGCCGTCCCGGCCCGCGTGCAATCGACTCGATCACGGTATGGTTGAACGCCGGCAGGTCGTCCGGCTTGCGGCTGGTGATTAACTGGCCATCTGCGACCACCTCCTGGTCAATCCAGTTCGCGCCAGCGTTCTTCAGATCGGTCTTCAGCGACGGCCACGAGGTTACTGTCTTGCCCGTCAGCGCCCCTGCTTCAATCAACGTCCAGGGCCCGTGGCAGATGGCCGCAACCGTCTTTCCGGTTGAAACAAACTGCCGCACAAAGTTCACCGCGCTTGCATCCATGCGCAGATGGTCGGGGTTCATCACTCCACCAGGCAAAATCAGTGCGTCGTACTCATGCGGATTGGCGTCAGCCAATTCCTTGTCTACCTCCACCGTCTGGCCCCAGTCTGTATGGTTCCATCCTTTGATCTTGCCGCTTTTTGGAGCAATTACCTGGGTCTGGGCCCCGGCTTCGTCCAGAGCCCTCCGGGGTTCCAGTAATTCCGATTGCTCGAATCCATCGGTAGCCAGAATGGCGACCTTCTTTCCCTTCAAACTTGAAGCCATGATCGATCCTCCTTGGATCCTCTTGCCTCCCGTTAAGACGCGGGTGCCGCGCGCCGAGGTTGCCAACGCCCTCCAGACCGTGCCCGGCCGGCCGGAGTGACGCCGCTCCCGTGTCTCATCTCCATGGGGCCATTGTCACGGCGGAATTTGAAAGCAAGCCCAGCCCGGAGTAAACTTCCGCTGATCCTCGCATTTAACAATCCATCGTTCCGAAACCGAAGAGAGAAAGGGAATTACACCCAATGAAGACACTCCGAGGCCTCGCATTCTGCTGTCTATTGGTCCTTCCGGCTGCCATGGCGCAGACCCAAACCACGGGCCAGCCTCCATTGATTGACCGCGAGCTGATCTTCGGCAATCCCGAAATTGCAGCGGCGCAGCTCTCTCCCGATGGTCACTACCTCGCCTTCTTGAAGCCCTGGAAGGACACGCGCAATGTCTGGGTCAAAGGCGTCGACGAGCCCTTCAGCGCCGCGCGCCTGCTCACCACCGAGAGCAAACGGCCCATCGCCGGGTATTTCTGGACGCGCGACAGCAAATACATCCTCTATGTCAAAGACAAGGATGGCGACGAGAACTACAACGTCTACGCCGTCGATCCCGCGGCCAAACCCGCCGCCGAAGCACAGGCGCCGGAATCGCGCGACCTGACCGGCCTCAAAGGCGTGCGCGTTCAGATTTACGAGGCGCCCAAGAACGACCCCGATACCGTTTATATCGGCTTGAACGATCGCGACAAGGCGTGGCACGACCTCTACAAGCTCAGCCTTTCCACCGGGAAAAAGACACTGGTGCGCAAGAATACCGACCGCATCACCGGCTGGAGCTTCGACCTCAAGGGCCAACTGCGCCTGGCTTCGCGCAACGCCGACAACGGCGACACGGAGATTCTCCGGGTCGATGCCGACAAGCTCACCCAGGTCTACTCCTGCACGGTCTTTGAGACGTGCGACCCGCTGCACTTTTACACGGACAACAACCGCGTCTACATGGAGACCAACAAGGGCGCCGACCTGGTGTCGCTGGTGCTCTTCGACCCCGCCACGGGCAAGACCGACCTGGTTGAATCCGATCCCGAGGGCAAGGTCGATTTCGGCGGAGCGCTGTTCAGCGAAGCCAACGACGAGCTGATCGAGACCTGGTACATCAACGACCGCGCCAAGGAGTACTTCAAGAACAAGGCCTTCGGCAACGACGTCCACTGGATCGAAAAGAAGTTCCCCGGCGACGAGATTCGCGTCGGTTCGCGCACCCTTGACGAAAACGAGTGGCTGGTCACGGCGGTCAGCGACCGCGAGCCGGGGCAGACCTTCCTCTTCCATCGCAAGAGCAAGAAGCTGGTCCCCCAATACACGGTTCGCGAGAAGCTTCCCCGCCAATACCTCGCCGAGATGAAATCCGTCTCCTACCCCTCGTCCGACGGCCTTGCGATTCCCGCTTATTTGACTCTCCCCCAGGGCGTTGACCCCAAGCTCCTGCCGACTCTGATCATTCCCCATGGCGGTCCGTGGGGACGCGATGAGTGGGGCTACAACGCGTTGGCCCAGTTCTTTGCCAATCGCGGCTACGCCGTGCTGATGCCCAACTTCCGCGGTTCCACCGGCTACGGACGCAAGTTCCTCGATGGCGGCAACCTGGAATGGGGCCGCAAGATGCAGGACGACGTCACCTGGGGCGTGAAATACCTGGTCGCCCAGGGCATCGCCGACCCCAAGCGCGTGGGCATCATGGGCGGCTCCTATGGCGGGTATGCCACCCTGGCCGGGGTGGCCTTTACGCCTGACCTGTACGCGGCGGCGGTGGATGTGGTGGGGCCATCGAACCTGATCACGCTGATGGAGTCGATTCCGCCCTACTGGGAGGCGGCGCGCAAGATGTTCGCGGTGCGCATGGGCGATGTGAGCACGCCGGAAGGCAAGGCTCTGCTGGCCGAGCGCTCGCCGCTCAACTCCGTCGACAAGATCAAAACCCCGCTGCTGGTGGCGCAAGGCGCCAACGACCCCCGCGTCAACCGGCGCGAGGCCGAGCAGATTGTGGTCGCCCTACGCGATCGGGGCTTTGCCGTCGAGTACATCCTGGCTCCGGACGAAGGCCACGGCTTCGCTCGCCCGGTCAACAACCTGGCCCTCTACATGGAGTCGGAGCGATTCCTGGCCGACCATCTGGGAGGCCGGTTCCAGCAAGGCGGCTCGGACGAGTCCGTGGCGCGGCTGAAGGAGATTACCGTCGATCCCAAGACCGTGGTGCTGGCCAAAAAGATCGATCCCGCCTCCGTTCCGACGCCCAAGCCGGCCGTTCAGATGCAGACCGGCACGTACCACTACAAGATCAGCCTCGCCGTAGCCGGCCGCGAAATGAGCATGACCCTCTCCACCGCGATTGAAGACGCCGGGGACGCCTGGAAAGCCACCAACAAGATGGAAATGCCCATGGGCTCGATGTCTGAAACCGCCACCCTGGAGAAGTCCACCCTCATCTTGCGTAAACGCAGCATGACCCAGGGCCCGGTGGGCGTCAACCTGGACTTCAGCAACAACAAGGCCACGGGCACCATCAGCTTGGGTGGAACGGATCGGTCGGTCGCGGTCGATCTCGGCGGCACCATCTTCGGCGACGGCCCCGGCGGCGAACAGGCCATCGCCACTCTGCCGTTGGAGGAGGGATACACGCTTGCGATTCGCAACTTCGACATGCAGACGCAAAAGGTGAAGCTCATGGACCTGAAGGTTGCCGGCGTCGAGTCCATCACCGTCCCGGCGGGCAAGTTCGACGCCTACCGGGTCGAAATCACCTCAGCCGACGGCGGCTCCGACAAGAAGACGCTGTGGGTGGCCAAGGACTCCCGCAAGGTGGTGAAAGGCACCGCCGTTGTCCCCTCGATGGGCGGCGCGGTGCTGACCCAGGAACTGACGGAGTAGGGACGAGCAGGTCAGCAAGTCAGCGAGTTAGCGGACTATGGAAGGGCGAGGGTTGAGGTTCTCCAGGTCTCAAGATCGAGGCCTGGGGAACCCGGAGCACGGACTGCGCCTGATGTAAGTCATTTGTTTTCAACAGATCCGAGTCGGAATAAACGGTAATTTTCGACGTAACCTGTTTATTTTCAATAGGTTAATGTGAAAAGCGGGGAGGGGGAGGATAGGGGTGGCTTTTGAAAGAGGCCTTTCCAGAGGGTCCGCAGCCGGATTGTGGCGACGGGTCCAGGTCCCTTCTCTCTATTTCTTATTGTGCGCTTGAGAGACCTAATTCTCTGCAAAGAAGTTTGGGATCGAGGGGGCGGGGTTTGTCAGGTCTCAATACCGAGTAAGGGGCCGAGGCGATCAATGTGGGGCCCGCCCTTGAGGAATAGTAATGGCAATCAAGGTAACAAAGGCTTCAAACGGCCTATACATCGCTCAAGCCGTTCCTCCAGACCTGGCGGAGGAATGGTCGACCTTAGTGCCGAATGCTGCGGATGACCTCGTACATGAGCTTTTCAAGAGAGGCGCACATCAAACCGATATTGGCGATGCAATCTACGAGGCGGACCGCGACTGGTTGAAACGGGAGGGTGAGCGGGTGACCAACCCCTGACCCGCGAATGTCGTATGAGGGGGCCCGTCAGCCTCTGCACCTGGCCCCCCAACGTTCTCGAATTTGGCAAGGTCCTCGTTCCTTCGCTGGCCGAGTACTGAGGGGCGTATTATGCTGTTGTGCGTCAGGGCACGACTTCAGTCGTGCCGCACGGAACTGAAAGAAATGGAGGGCTTTAGCCCCTGCCATGACGAGACCTTCCAGGCCGTCGGACCCGGATTGTGCCACAGGGTGCCCGCGCACTTTCTTCGTGACGACGCGAACCACGGGCGGAAGATCGCTATTTCAAACGGAGCGGATGGCTGGCCTGTTCATCGAGGTTCTTCGTGGCTATGTGCGCGAGGGGAACTTCACGATCCGCGACTTTGTGGCGATGCCCAACCACATTCACATTCCGATGACTCTACCTGGCGGCTTGAGCAAGGGCGGGAAAACCCTCGTGGAGTTCTTCGATCGTCTCGCCCAGGTCGCAGCTGCCGATGATGGCGTCGGGCAGGATCCGGGTACCGCGCACGATGGGTCTCCCGGACACTTTGCCGGGAACGGACTCGATCAGCTCACAACCCATCCAATCGATCCCTAGCTCTATCTCGGCATTGGCCATGTTCCAACCTCCCTACCATCGTATTCCTGACTTGCAGCTCAATCACGTGCTTCGACTCAAAAACCAACCGGCCCGCCTCTCATGTGAGAAGCGGGCCGGCCTTTGCTGCGTTGACGTTCCGTTACGCCTTGGTCGCCGTGAGAGCGCCCAGGTCGGCTGCCAGCTTTTCTGTCGAGAAGGCTTCGATCAAATCGCCTTCCTTCAGATCGTTGAAGCCGCCCAGGCCAATGCCGCATTCCATGCCGTTGGTGACTTCGCGGGCATCGTCCTTGAAGCGCTTGAGGGAGTTGACCTTGCCCTTGAACACCTGTTCGGTACCGCGCATGACCTTGACCTCGGCATCGCGGCGAATGACGCCGTCTTGCACGCGGCAACCGGCAATGGTGCCGATTTTGGGGATGCGGAACACGTTGATGACTTCGGCGCGGCCCAGGTAGTTCTCCTTGAACGTCGGGTCCAGCAGGCCCAGCATGGCAAGCCGCATCTCGTCCTGCAACTCGTAAATGATGGAGTGCAGGCGGATTTCCACGTCTTCCTGGTTGGCAAGCTCGGCTGCCTTGCGCTCCGGGCGGACGTTGAAGCCGATGATGATGGCGTTGGAGGCGGTGGCGAGCAGGACATCGCTTTCGGTGATGGAACCCACACCGGAATGGATGACCTTGACGCGAACCTTTTCCGTGGACATGCGCACCAGCGAATCGGCCAGAACCTCAACCGAGCCGGTAACGTCGCCCTTGATGATGAGGGCGAGATCCTTGACGCCGGCCAGACGAATCTGTTCGGCCAGGCCCTCGAGCGAGACGCGGGAGCTCTTGGCGAGCTGTGCGTCGCGTTCCTTCATCTTGCGGTACTGGGCGATGCCCTTGGCCTTGTCGCGATCGGCTACCACCAGGAAGGTGTCGCCGGAGTCGGGCATGGATTCCAGACCGAGAACTTCAACCGGGGTGGAGGGACCGGCTTCGGTGATGGCGCGGCCGCGATCGTCGAACATGGCGCGGACCTTGCCGACGGTGTTGCCGACGATGTAGCTGTCGTTGATGCGCAGAGTTCCGTCTTGCACCAGCACGGTAGCCACTGCGCCGCGGCCACGATCCAGCTTGGCC
>Ga0181520_10002734_pt1 | contig 32172 bp, 31 predicted proteins | sample PEATcosm2014_Bin_29_FD_132451 | JGI IMG/M metagenome (GOLD analysis project Ga0181520, IMG submission 132451) | Peatland microbial communities from MTU Mesocosm Facility, Houghton, MI, USA - PEATcosm2014_Bin02_30_metaG | ecosystem: Environmental > Terrestrial > Soil > Wetlands > Peat | place...
CCCAGCCGGTCACCATCCACAAGAACGAGTCGGCCATGGTGCCCATTCTGCAGCAGGAACTGCCCGCCGAGCACGTCACCCTGTGGAGCGAAAAAGAGAACACCCCGTTGCGCGCCATCTGGCTTGAAAACAAGTCCAAGCTGACCCTGGACTCGGGCAGCTTCTCCATCTTCGAGAGCGGCGAGTTTGCCGGCGAGGGACTGCTGGATCCCATCCATCCCGGCGAAAAGCGGCTGCTCTCCTACGCCGCCGATCAGGCCGTCAGGGTGCATCGGGGCGGCTTTGCCGACACCCGCACGCTGCACCACATTGCCATCCACGACGGCGTGCTGGTGGAGCAGACCACGGACGTCACCGAGAGCACCTACACGGTGACCAACGCCGCCGACGAAGACCGCACGGTGATTGTGGAGCACGCCCGCCACGGCAACGCGGTGCTGGACTCCGAGCCGCAGCCGGCCGAGACCACCGCAACCGCCTACCGCTTCCGCGTGGCCGTGAAGCCGCACGAGTCGGTCAACCTGCATGTGGGTGAGAAAGCCGTGTTGAAAGAACGGGTGCAGATCAATCCCGACAGCGCCCGCGGCGAGTTCCTGGTCAGCATTGGCAAATACACTCCCGAACTGGAAGAGAAACTGAAGCCGGTGGTGGAGGCGGCGGCGGTGCTGAGCAAGCTGAACTACCGGATCGACGAGATTTCGGGAAGGCTGAAAACGCTGGCCGACGACGAGGCGCGGGACCGCGAGAATCTGACTGCGCTCAAGGGGAACGATGCCGCCAAGCGCTTTGTGGACGAGCTGAACCGGGCTGAAGACGAAATTGACGCCGATCGCAAGAAGCAGGCGGATCTGGAGACCGAACGCGACAACGCGCGGGCCCACCTGGCTGTGCTGATTGCCGCGCTTTCGTTCGACGCAGACCTGTCGATCGTCACCCAGAGCAACCAGTACGGCGATCGGCCGCCGCGGAGGTAGAGAGGCAGGGGCCAGGGATTAGGGATCAGGGAATTGAGGCGCGACGGGCAGCTGGGCATTTGTTCGGTGGCGATCCGCGGAGTCGAGGTTTCCCAGGTCCCAGAATCGGGACCTGGGGCACCCAGGTTTTGTTCGGGTCCGACCCTGAACCCTTTTCCCTGTTCCTTGTTCCCTGGTCCCTGTTCCCTGCTTTTGTCACACCGTCGCGCCCATGGCGGCTACGATGACACGGGCAGTCTCGTCCTCGTCCATCCTGGAAGAGATCATCAGGTCATAGAGGTGCAGGTTGCACCAGCTCTTGCCGTAGAACTCCTGCAGGTACTTGGCGCGCTCGGCGTCCACGGTGCGGATGCGCTGCTCGATGTCGGCGCCTTTCTCCAGGCGGAGTTGCAGGCGCTGAAGCCGCTGTTTCAAGGGCGCGTAGACAAAGGCATGGAAGACGTCGGGCTTGTGCTGCAACACGCATTGCGAGCCGCGGCCCACTATCACGCAGTTTCCCTGCGACCAGGCTTCTTCAATGATCTTCTGGGAGACTTTCACCATCTCCTCGGCGTCGAAGACCGAGTTCTCGCCCAGTTCCAGTCCTGCGGCCAGGGCGGCCGAGCGCATGGCCTGCTGGTTGAGGCGGCGCAGCCACCCGTCCACATGCTCATCGTATTTCTTCACCACCTTGGTATCCACATGGGATGCGTAGGCGATGGCGTCGATAATGTCGCGATCCAGCAACTTCCAGCCCAGCCACTTGGCGATGGTCTGGGCGATGCGGCCTCCGCCGCTGCCAAACTCCCTGTTTACAGTCAAAACGCGGTATTTCATCTCTGCCTCCGCAAACTCAAACTCCGGCCCGTGAAGAACGATCAGCGGTGTCCTGTTGCTGCCAGCCAAAACTGGAACTCCGCCCGATCCGATTCTATTTCAACGGTTGCCGATTATAGCGCACCAGCGGCGGAGGGTCTGTGAGGTGCGGAGGATTACGAAAGGAACCGCAGAAAAGCCCCTATCAAAAGCCCCTAACAAAAAGCAACCCGCACGAAGTTCGTGCGGGTTGCCGATGTGCCCAAGCAGCGGGAGTTTTAGTAAACGACCTTGAGACCGAACTGGATAATGCGCGGCTCAAAGGTGCCGGTGACCGCGCCGCCGCCGGTGGGGGCGTTCTGTGTGAAATTGCCTACCGTGCCCGAAATGGTGGAAGGCAAGTAAAGGTTGGTGTGGTTGAAGACGTTGTAGGCTTCGGCGCGGAACTCGACCTTCAGATTATCGACCGGAGTGGAAAAGCGCTTGTTGAAGTCGAGATCGGTTTGGAAGAAGTTGGGCGTGCGGCCGGGGTTGCGTGGCGCGTTGCCGAAGGGGCTGGCAATGTTGGCATTCGACGCCACGGTAGACGAGGCCGTGTAGATCGAGGGCAGCGTGAAGGCGCTCAGGTTGACGTACTGGATGCTGCCGTTGGTGGCCACGCGGTCGGCCAGGCAGGAATGTCCGGAGTGGCAAAGGACCGGATCGGCTCCAGCGACGCGGTTGGGGCGATATTCGTTGGCGCCGCGATAAGTGGCCGAGATCTGCGGCGACACCACGTTGGCCGAGTTGGGCGAGTAGGTGAGGTTGAAGGGCGTGCCGGCCTGCGCAGTGTTCACCGCGCTGACCTGCCAGCCGCCGAGAACCGACTCCACCACCGGGTTGGCGCTGGAAAGGAACGTACGCCCATGTCCCACCGGTACGTCGTAGACCAGGCTGGTGATGTTGGCCACGGGCAAGTTGTAGTCCGACTGCGCATAATCGGCGCGCAGGTTGTTGGCGTCCTGCGGCGAGGGCGTGTTGCCTTCGAGCGAAGCGCTGGCATTATCCAGCGAGTGCTCCCAGGTGAAGGAGTTCAGCAAGGTGAGCCCGGCGACAAAGCGCTGCTCATAGCGAACCTGCAGCGCGTCGAAGTGGGAGTAGAAGCCGTTGAGGGCCTGCGTGATATCGCCGTAGGTAAAGTTGGTGCTGTTGATTGCGTAACCGCCCCAGGTGGGATAGGGGCGGACAAATCCTGCTCCCAGAGCAGCGTTCGTCGGGTTGGCGACGCCCAGTGCCGGGTTGCCCTGGTTGGCGTTGTCGAAGCCCTGCAGTTTGACTCCATGGTTGCCGATGAAGGCCAGGTCAAGCAGCGTGTTCTTGCCCAAGGATTTCTGCACGCTGAGGAAGTAGCTCTCGACGTAGCTGTCCTTGGTGTTTTTGGGGATATAGGTGACGTTGTCGGTGCCCGGGGTGAAGGTGTTGGCCAAGCCCGTGGTATACCCCTGATCGAGCGTGCGATAGCCGGCCGCAGTCGCGGTGCCCGGCTGCGTGACGGAGACAAACAGTGCGCTGGGTGCGTTGATGGGCAGAATGTCGCCCGAACCGGCGCGGGTGTAGTGGACAAAGCTGGTGCCGTATCCGGCGCGGATGGCGATGGTCGGCGTGGCCGCGTAGGCAAATCCCAGACGGGGCGCGTAGTCGCCCAGCGAGGGGTTCACCAGCGACTTGCCATAGGTGCCGCTGCCGCTATAGGGAGTAATGAACTGCGAAGCAGTGGCGCCCGGAGTCAGCGTCAGCATGGTCAGCGTGGTGGGGTCGAAGTTGGATAGGTTGCTGTTGGCTTCAGAGTAGGGCGAACCGTACTCCCAGCGAAGACCCAGGTTCAAGGTCAGCTTTGACGACACCTTCCAGTCGTCCTGGGCATACAGGTTGTCCATGGTCTGCAGCAGGTGGGCCTTGAAATAGGTGGCCAGCGCGTAGTTGTTGGTGGTGCCGAAGATCAGATCGGCCCAATAGGTGTCGGCAGCCGCGGCGGTATTGGCGCAGGCGCTGCCGGCCGAAGCCGGGCACACGCTGTAGCCCTTGCCGTAGGTGAAGGAGCCATAGAGCGGGTTGGAGTCCTGCACCTGCATCCAGATGTGCTCGTACTCGTAGCCGAACTTCAGGCTGTGCTTGCCCTTTACCCAGGAAAAGTTGACTTTGGGATCGAGCAGCGAAGGGTACTGCCACTGGGGGTTGGTGCTCTGGCGGCCAAAGGCGCTGAAGCCGCCGGAAACACTGGTGGAGGGCAGGCCGCCGGCGACCGTGGTGTCGGTGGGCAGTCCGGGGATCACGATGGCGTTGTCGCCGATCGAGAGCGTGTATTTGCCGGCGCGAGTTGCCGAGAGGCCAAGCCGTGCATCCAGCACCTTGTTGGCGCTCACCAGCCGCGTGTAACCCAGCGCCGCCTGCTGGTCGAGAATCTTGATGCGGCCGTTGGTTTGCCCATCCAGCGGCAAAGGCAGCGTGGGGAAGTTGATGCCCGTCTCTTTGCGGTCGCTGACCTTCAGGAACCAGGAGCTCTTGTCGTTCTGCTGAAAGTCCACGCGCAGATCGCCCTTGTCGGCGTTGTCGGTGAAGGGCGCGTTGGTGGCGCAATCGTTGGTGTCCACACCGGTTGAGGCGTTGATGCCTGCCGTCCCTGGCGCTACCTGGCATTGCGACGGAAGCTTTCCGAAGAATCCCAGGATCTGCTTGGCAATGGGGCTGGCGTCGGGCGAGTTCAAGATCGAAGTGCCCGCCTTGTAATAGGTGCCCGGCTTGAAGGGGTCCTGCACGTCCACGGCCAGAATGCCGTTGATTTCATTTTGCGTGGGGACTGTCAACACCACGGTGGGCGTCAGTTTCTGCCGGAATCCTTCGTAATCCAGGAAGTAGAAGAGCTTGTTCTTGACGATCGGCCCGCCGAAGTCCGCGCCGAACTGGTTGCGATTGAAGCCCGGCTTGGGAAAGGTGTGGGTGCCGCTCTGGGCCTTGATGTAACCGAAGGCATTCAAATCGGTGTTGCGGATGAACTCGTAAAGCGTGGTGTGGAAGCGGTTCGAGCCGCTGCGCGAGGAGACGTTGATGGTGGCGCCGGCCGAGCGGCCGTACTCCGCGCTCTCATTGTTGGTGACAACCTGAAACTGGTTGATGGAGTCCGGCGGGGGCTGGATGATCTGGTTGTCAAATCCCTGGTTGCTCTCGCCGTAGGCATTGTTGTCCATGCCGTCGAGCAGAAAGTTGTTGAACATGCTGCGCAGACCGTTCACGTTGTAGGAACCGGCACGGACCAGGCTGGTGACCGCCGTGGTGGTGGCTGCGGTGGGAGCCTGGCGCGATCCGGGCACCAGGGCCAGCAGATCGGAGTAGTTGCGGCTGACCAGGGGCAGCGATTCAGTCTGATATTCCGAAACCGTCAGGCCGCGCTCGCTGGTTTCGGTCTCGATCTGCAGGGCCACATCGCTGACTTCGACGGTCGTCGCGCCTGCGCCCACCTTCAGCGTCAGGTCGATGTGTTGGCGTCCGGCGACGGAAATGGTGATGTTCTTGGCCTCGGCAGGCGCAAATCCCGGAGCGGTGGCCTCAATGTTATAGACGCCCGCGCGCAGGGAGGGGACATCGTAATCGCCTGTCCCATTTGCAGTTGTCTTGATGGCGATCCCCGTGTTCACATTGGTGACGGTGACGGAAGCCGTACCAACCGCCGCACCGGTAGCGTCGTGAATGGAGCCGATCAGGCTGCCATCCTCATACTGCGCCCTTGCCGATAAGCAACAGCTTGCGATCAAAAGGCCAGTGAATACAAGAGTCCTGCAGATTTTTTGTATTTTTCTCATGGTGCGAGGCTACAGAGGGACATTCACGGTTCCATGAACGTGGGTTTAACGGAAGATGAATCGAAACGGCACACCAGTCGGCGTGCCCCGGGCTACGATCTCCGATCCCTGGTCCCCGATCTCTGGTCCCTGATCTCTGGTCCCTGATCTCCGATCTCCGATAACTGGCTTACACTGGACGGGATCCTATCCGGCGGCCTATGGTAGCCTGCCGGGCATCCCTTCGGAGGGCGACGCGCGATGAAGAAGATCGGCATCCTGTTCGGCATGGAAAACAGCTTTCCCGGCGCTTTGGTGGAGCACATCAACGCCCGCAACCTCGACGGCATCGAGGCCGAATTCGTCGAAACCGGGGCCGTCGCCCTGGACAAGGCCCCGCACTACGCCGTGATCGTCGACCGCATCTCCCACGACATCCCCTTCTACCGCGCCTATCTGAAGCACGCCGCCATCAACGGCACGGTGATCGTCAACAACCCCTTCTGGTGGTCGGCCGACGACAAGTTCTTCAACTACACGCTGGCCACCAAGCTGGGCGTGGCCGTGCCCCCCACCGTGATCCTGCCCCACAAGGAGCTACCCGAGGGCACCACCAACCGCTCCATGCGCAACCTTGAGTTTCCCCTGGACTGGGACGGCGTATTTGCCTACGTGGGCGAAAACGGCTTTCTGAAGCCGGTCGACGGCGGCGGCTGGCGCGATGTGTACCACGTGCACGACCGCCCGGAGTTCTTTGCCGCTTACGACCGGTCGCGCGACCTGTGCATGACTTACCAGAAGACGGTCGACTTTACCGAGTATTTCCGCTGCTACGTGGTGGGCCAGAAGAAGGTGCACATCATGGCCTACGACCCGCGCAAGCCGCACGCCGAGCGCTATCTGCAGGACCCGCCCGCCTACGACAAGAAGCTGCTGAAGCGCGTTGAGAAGGACGCGCTGACGCTGTGCCGCGCCTTGGGCTACGACCTGAACACGGTGGAGTTTGCGGTGGAGAATGGCGTCCCCTATGCCATCGACTTCATGAACCCCGCGCCGGACGCGGACTTGCAATCGGTGGGCCAGGCCAACTTCGACTGGATTGTGAAGGAAGTGGCGGACCTGGCTATCGCAAAAGCAAAGCTTGCGCCGCATGTGCCGGAACTGCGCTGGGCGGCGCTGCTAGGCGGAGCTACCGAGCCAGTGCCCAAGAAGGGGAAGAAGAAGGCTGCAACGGCGAAGAAGGCGGCGAAGTTGGGCAGGAAGGTCAAGGCCTGAGGCTTCCCCGGTCTCAAGTTCGAGCCCCTGGGGCACCTGGCGTGCTTCGGCATTTCCGGTGTTACTGTTCTTGGATGAAATCGAAGAGACCTTTTTGGATGCCAACCAGGTTCGGATGCTGGTTGATGATCTTTGTCGGTAGTCTCCTACTCACAGTAGGTCTCGTTTCTGCAGTCCACACGGTCCGATTTCTTCGCCGAAGTATAGCCGCCCCGGGCACCGTCGTTCGCTTGAAGACAGGGCACCACACAGATGATGGTTCGCCAGATTACGCGCCTGTGTTTTCGTTTACAGCCTCCAACGGACAAAGGTATGTTTTGGAATCGAACAACTACAGCAGACCTCCCGAGTTTTCGGTTGGTCAGAATGTGAAAGTGTTGTACGAGAGCGACCTCCCGGAACACGCTAGGGTTGACACGAACTGGCAAATCTGGGCAATCGAAGAGGTCTTATTTCTTGTTGGCGGGCTGTTTGTTGCGTTTGGTCTGGGCTTTCTGAAGTTCCTTGGCTGGAGGGACAGACGGCGCTTGTCCCAAATGGCTTCTGACCCAGCGTTCGTGCCGCGCTAATTGGAGTTCGATGAGTTAAGAGCCCCCGTTTGACAACATGTAGCCTGCGGGATACAGTAAGATGATCGAAGTTCGGCAGACTGAAGTGGGCCACGCCGTCAACGAACTGCGGATTTCCCACGGACCCGGGTATCGGGTCTACTTTGTGATGCGGAGGAAGGTCATGGTTCTGCTGCTTTGCGGGGGAGACAAGAGCAGCCAGGCTGCGGACATTGCCAAGGCGCACGCGATGGCTGATGGATTGGAGGATGAAGTATGGCTTTGAAGACTTTCCCGTTCGACGCGGCCGAATACCTCGAAGACGATGAGGCTATTGCCGAATACCTCGAAGAAGCGATGAAGATCGCGACGGAAGACTCCGATCCTTCTTTCCTTGCCGTCGCATTGGGCACAGTGGCGCGTGCGCGGGGCATGTCGCAGATCGCGAAAGATGCGGGTCTCTCCCGCGAGAGTCTCTACAAAGCCCTGGGAGCGGAAGGAAATCCGGAGTTTGGAACCGTGCTCAAGGTGCTGCAGGCCCTGGGGATGAAACTGTCCATCAAGCCCCGCGATGAGGCCGCTTGAGGCGTAGTCGCTTGAGGCTTCCAAAGGGCTAAAATCGAGAGCCATCGATAAGCTCAGGACAGGACAGGCCCTCGGGCACTCGGACTTTCGGTTCGGATCCCCGACGCTATTCCCTATCCGCTGTTCCCTGTTCCCTATTCCCTGCCCCCTGCCTTTCTCCCAAACTTCACAGAATGTGTTCCTTTCCGCCCACAAACTCCTGGGGTCAGGTTGTAGGCTTGATTTGTGCTTCGGGCACAGTTCGGGATCGAGTCGAACGGATGCCAGTAACTCCATGATTGCAAGTCGCTTGACCGCGCAACTTGCAACAGGCATCCCGGCGACGATCTCACGAATGGGCGCACCGACGACACGGAGGAATCGACCATGAAGCTGTCTCAAATCGCTCTGCCGGTGCTTGCTCTCGCACTGGGAGCACCCGCATTTCTCACCGCCCACGCCCAGTACCCGGACCAGGGGCGCGGCGGCTGGGACGCCCCCCCACAGGAATTCCGCGCCGTGCAGCGGCAAGGCTTTCACGACGGCCTTGAGGCCGCGCGCAGAGATATGGAAGCCCGCCGCCCGGCCAATGTCGAGGCGCACGAAGAACTCCGCCATCCGCCCGTCGATCGGGAACTGCGCGACGACTATCGCGACGGTTTCCGCCGCGGCTATGAGAAGGCCTTTGCCCACGCCCGGGAGATGATGGAGCACCCGCCCATGCCTATGGCGCCGCCCCCGCCGGCTCAGTACCAGGAGCGCGCCTGGGACATGCCGCCGCAAGAATTCCGCGAGTTCCAGCGGACTGGATTCCACGATGGCATCGAAGCCGCCCGCCGCGACTTTGCCGACCACCGCGAACCCGAAGTGGAAGCGAAACGGGAGTTCCGCGAGCCGCCGGTTCCCCGCGAAGCGCGCGACGACTATCGCGATGCCTTCCGCCGTGGGTACGTCATGGCCTTCAAGCACTTCAGAGAAGAGCGCCGCTAACTTCAACCGGCGTCCCAGGTCTCGCTCTGTGAGCCCTGGGACGGCCCCTGACTCAACCATCGGCGAGTTCAAAACCTTCCCTCCGCCCCGCCGTTCCCCAGTCCCTAATCCCTGGTCCCTGGTCCCTAGTCCGCGCTTTCCGTCTACAATTGCGGCAAAGCTTTTCCCCAGGAGCTTGCCATGCGCCCATCCTTCTCGCTCGGCATTGAAGAGGAGTACCAGACCGTCAACCCGGTCACGCGCGACCTGCGCTCCCACATCGAAACCGAAATGCTCGAGCAGGGCAAACTGCGCCTGCAAGAGCGCGTCAAGGCCGAGATGCACACCTCCGTGGTCGAGGTCGGCACGCGCGTTTGCCGCAACATCCACGAGGCGCAGGAAGATATCTACGAGTTGCGCCGGGAGATGATCAAGCTGGCCACCGAGCATGGGCTCGTGCTGGTTGCCGGGGCCACGCATCCCTTTGCCGACTGGCGCACGCAGGAGATCTATCCCGACCCGCGCTACCACCAGGTGGTGAAGGACCTGCAACTGGTGGCCCGCGCCAACCTGATCTTCGGCCTGCATGTGCATGTGGGCATCGAAGACCGCGAGGCGGCCATCCGCATCATGAACTCGATGCGCTACTTTCTGCCCCACATCATGGCGCTGGCCACCAACTCGCCTTTCTGGCTAGGCCTCAATACGGGATACAAGGGCTATCGCGCCAAGGTGTTTGAGAACTTTCCCCGCACCGGCATCCCAGACGCTTTTTCGAGTTACTCGGAGTTCGAGAACTACGTCAGCCTGCTGGTGCGCACCAACTGCATCGACAACGGTAAAAAGATCTGGTGGGATATCCGGCCGCATCCGTTCTTCAACACGGTCGAGGTGCGGGCCTGCGATATCCCTCTGCGCGCCGAGGAGACGGTGGCCATCGCTGCGCTGATCCAGGCCACGGCGGCCTATCTCTACAAGCTGCACGAGGCCAACCAGGACTTTCGCCAGTACGCGCGGCCGCTCTTGATGGAGAACAAATTTCGCGCGGTGCGCTACGGGCTGGATGGCAAGCTGATCGACTTTGGCAAGCAGCAGGAAGTGCCGCTGCGCGACCTGATGGAAGAGTATTTGGCTTTGGTCGATCCGGTGGTGGACGCGTTAGGCAGCCGCAAGCAGATCAACGGCATTCGCAAGATCATGGAGACCGGCACCGGCGCGGATCGGCAACTTAGAGTCTTCGAGGAAACCGGCGGGGATTTGAAAGCCGTGGTGGATTACATGGCGCGGGAGACGGCGGCGGGACTGTAGAGAAATCCGGAACTTAGATGTTGAACCATTTGGTCTCGGGACCGTGACCTTCTCGCAAGTCAAGGTCGGGGAGCGCGTTGAACCAACGGTAAAACGCGGCGTCGAAGTTATAAGACTTCTCGAATTTCAATGTGGGCAGGCCGTCTTCGTTAGGTTCCAATTTGAGGTAGCGGGTTGGGCCGGAATCCGCACCGCCGCGGACCACGTACTCGCGCCGCCCGCGAATCGCCGTGAAGAGAAGCCTCTTATTCCTGAAGACCGTTTGCACTTCGATGGCGTCCTCGAAGAGGGTCACCGTGGAGATGAACACTTCGAGCACAAAGTAGGCGCCTAACAAGGGGCCGAGAGTGACACTCGTCCTCTCCCACTTGGCCGGCTTTCTTTCACCTACCAGGATCTCAGTCCAGATTGTGACCGACCCGGCAAGGACAAATGCCAGGAAGACCAAAGCAAGGATGCGTTTCCACCATTTGACGCGGTAAAGCCGTGCGTTCCCGCCCTTTGATTCCATCGCTTGCCTGATTCTCCGGAAGAACCGTTTTATCACACGAGGCCGGATCGCAGGATCAATATCCCAATCCCCGCACCACCGCCCGAATCCGGTCGGCGCTTTCGTGCAGGCCGGCGCCTTCGTCCACGGTCATGGGGATGGGCAACGGACCCTCGATGCCCTTGCGGCCCACGATGCGCGGCAGGCTGAGGCAGACTTCTTCCAGGCCTCGGAACCCCTGCACCCGCCCGCTCAAAGGCAGAACCCTCTGCTCGTCGTTCAGAATGGCTTGCAGGATGTTGGTCACCGCCAGGCCGATTGCATAGTTAGTTGCGCCCTTGCCCTGGATCACCTGGTAGGCGGCATCCTTGACGTTGTGGACGATCCCTTCCTTGTCGGCCCGGGTCAGGCGGCCGTGGCCCTCCACCGCCCACTGGCTCAGGGGGATGGAGCCGATGGTGGCGCTGGACCAGAGGGGAATCTCCGAGTCGCCGTGCTCGCCGGCGATGTAGGCATGAACGTTCTGCACAGCGACGCTGCAGTGCTTGGCCACGAGATACCGGAAGCGCGAGCTGTCCAGCACCGTGCCCGAACCGATCACCCGCTCCCATGGCAACCCGGTGAGCTTGATGGCCACTTCCGTGACCACATCGACCGGGTTGGTCACCAGAAGCAAAAGAGCGTCGGGCGCCACGCGCATCACTTCCGGCAGCAGTTTGGCGCAGATGCCGGTGTTGGCCGCCGCCAGATCCATGCGCGTTTGCCCCGGGCCCTGCTTGGCCCCGGCCGTCATTACCACCACATCGCAGCCGCGCAGCACTTCAATATCGTCCGAGCCCTCGACCGTTGCCTGGGGAACAAACAACATGCCGTGATTCAGATCGAGCACCTCGGCGTGAACCTTGGCTTTGGCGATGTCGAACATGGCGATCTGCGGCGCCACCCCGCGAATCATGGCTACATAGGCAATGGTTGCTCCTACGCTACCTGCTCCGATAATGCCGACCTTGGCCGACCGTTCTGCTCCCATGGGTTCGTGACCTCTCAAGGCAAGTCTACCGGATGGCCTTCAGCCGATTTGTGAGCGGGCTAAACCCCAGCAGGCTCCTCGATTGCGAGCCGGTCCAGAGCGCGCCGATGCTACTTTTGGCCGGTGAAGCGGATGATGTGGCGACGGTCGCGCTTGCTGGGCCGATGCTCGGGCAAAGGCGCGAACTCCTGCATGGCCTTGCGCTCGGCGGCCAGCTTGGCTCGCGCGGCCTTGCTTTCATCCGTCTCGCGATAGAGCGTCTGCGCCACCGCAGCCCCGCCGCGCATCTCGCTCAGCAGCAGCACTTCGATTTGAAACTCGCCGCCCTCGTTCTTGATCTGCATCCGGTCGCCCACGCGGACATCGCGCGCGGGCTTGGCCTGAACGCCGTTGGAGAGGATGCGGCCCAGATCGCAGGCCTTGGAAGCCATGGCTCGCGTCTTGAAGAAGCGCGCCGCCCAGAGCCATTTGTCGATGCGTACCGAAGTCATATCTCCATTTTCCTATACGCCGCAGCCCCATGGCCGCATCGATGGACGCCGGAATGGATGCCGGAATCTCTCTTCGGCCGCCGGTGACCGTTCGCTTCGCCCTTTGTCTGCAAGCGGATGGAGAGGCGGACGCGTCCATTGGGTGAAGCAATCGGTCAAATCCGCTCCCAGGTAGAACCAGCCATGAACTCTCGTGTCTCCCGCCTTGTGCTTGCCGGTATGCTGCTCGGCGCGATCCCGCTCCTTGCCCAAAGCCACCATGCGCGTCACTCCCGCTTTCCCGATGCCCCCTCCAACGATCCGCAGTTGCAGATACCCACCGACCAGGCGCAGTCCTGCTTTACTCCGGAGAGCAGCCGCGTCGGCTACGACCAGTTTCAGCAGTTCGACACCTTTCCGCAGCCGGCCAGCAAGGGATATCTGTGCATCGCCATTCCGCCCGGCCACACCTTTGTCATCGACCGCCTGTTTGCCGAGGCCGATTACGACCAGGTGCTGCCGGCGGGGGCGGAGTGGTACCTGAATTCAACCATCGGCGTGTATGAGCAGATGACGGGTTTTGCCGCCCACCAGACAGGCTCGACCACAGCCTTTCCCCATTACGTGCTCTCGGAATCCGTACATCTGGCAGTGGCCGGCGGGACCCGGGTCACGCTGATCATGCACAGCTACTACGTGAACACCAGCAGCTCCATTGGAGAGGTCCCCGGAACCGCGAGCCTGTCGCTGCAGGGCCATTGGGAGTAGCGGCCCAAAGGGCGCCCGCCGCAGCGGGCGAGTCGCCGTGCGCGCAGCACCCTTGACTTGGAGTGCGCTCGAAGATGTACGGTGAAGTCATGAGAGACGCCGGGTACACCATTCAGAGCATGGCGGAACGGTCGGGCATGACCGCGCACACGCTGCGTTACTACGAGCGGGTGGGGTTGATTCAGCCGGTGGGGCGGGCGCGCAACGGGCATCGCCGCTACTCGGAGGCCGATGAGGCCTGGATCGGCTTTCTGCATTGCATGAGGGCCACCAACATGCCCATCCGGGCGATGCAGCGGTATGCCGAATTGCGCGAGCTGGGCGACTCGACCTCGCTGGAGCGGCGCAAGATTCTGGAAGACCACCAGGCGGAGATAGCGTCCCAGATCGAGGCGCTGCAGCGGGCTCACGCTTTACTGACCCACAAAATCGCCAACTACCGCAAGATCGAGCAGCGCATCCGCATCGGCGGGCCGATTCGCAGCGAAAGCGAACTGGAACGCGAGCTGGTTTCGGCGGACTGACGGACCCTAAGTTCGAAAGAAGGAAAAGCATTGAAGACGCGCGTGTTGGGCAAGAACGGCCCCACAGTCTCGGCCATTGGCCTGGGCTGCATGGGGATGAGCGACTTTTACGGCGTTCGCGATGAGCAGGAATCGCTGGCAACCATCGATCGGGCACTGGAACTGGGCATCGACTTTCTGGATACCTCGGACGCCTACGGACCGCATACCAACGAGCAGTTGGTGGGCCGGGCGCTGAAGGGGCGCCGGGACCGGGCGTTTGTGGCCACCAAGTTCGGCATCGTGCGCGACCCTGCCGACCCTTCCAAGCGCGGCATCGACGGCAGCCCGGCCTACGTGCGCCGCTCGGCGGAGGGCAGTTTGCGGCGGCTGGGCATGGAAACGATCGACCTCTACTATCAGCATCGCGTCGACCCCAAAGTGCCGATTGAAGAGACGGTGGGGGCCATGAGCCGGCTGGTGGAGGAAGGCAAGGTACGCTTTCTGGGCCTCTCTGAAGCCGCACCGGCAACGCTGGAGCGCGCGGTGAAGGTGCACCCCATCACGGCGCTGCAGACCGAGTATTCGTTGTGGACGCGCGACCCGGAGCCGGAGGTGCTGCCCACCTGCCGCAAGTTGGGAATCGCCTTTGTGGCCTATAGCCCGCTGGGCCGGGGCTTCCTGACCGGGGCTATCAAGAGCCCGGAAGACTTTGCGCCGGACGATGTGCGCCGCTCCGCTCCCCGCTTCCAGGGAGAGAACTTCAAGCGCAATCTGGAACTGGTGGAAAAGGTGCAGCAACTGGCCTCTGAGGCAGCGGTCACCGCCAGCCAGCTTGCCTTGGCATGGGTGCTGGCTCAGGGCGAGGACATTGTGCCGATTCCCGGCACCAAGCGCCGCAAGTATCTGGACGAAAATGCCGCGGCGTTAGAGATCGCCCTGGCGCCCGAAGTGGTCTCGCGGCTGGCGGAGATCTTTCCCCCTGAAGCAGCCGCGGGTGAGCGCTACAACGAGGCAATGAAGGCGCTGGTGGATCGGGGGTAACAGAGCGAGTCAGCTATCCAGCGAGTCAGCTAGCCAACTCGCTGAACTGCTGACTCGCTGACTTGCTCGTCTGCCATATGCGCCGCCAGCACCTCAAGAAATCGCGCCAGCCAGGCTGGGTGCGCGGTCCAGGCGGGGCCTGTCACCAGGTTCCGGTCCACCACTGCGCCGAAAAAGTCCACGGGGACGAAAATGCCGCCGGCCAGCTCGACCTCGGGAGCGCAGGCGGGATAGGCGTTGAGCTTGCGGCCTTTGAGCACGCCCGCAGCGGCCAGCAGTTGCGGACCATGGCAGAGCGCAGCGATGGGTTTGCCGGCGGTGTCAAAGTGGCGAACGATATCGAGCACCCTCTTGTCCAGCCGTAGATACTCCGGCGCGCGGCCGCCGGGAACCACCAGCGCGTCGTAATTGGCAGGGTCGACCTCTTCGAACGTGGCATTGAGCTGGAAGTTGTGGCCGCGTTTCTCCGTATAGGTCTGGTCGCCTTCAAAGTCGTGGATGGCGGTGCGGACCGTGTCGCCCTTCTTCTTGCCGGGGCAGACCGCATCGACGCTGTGGCCCACCATCTGCAGGGCCTGAAACGGAACCATGATTTCGTAATCCTCAACAAAATCGCCGGCCAACAGCAACAGCTTTGCTGCCTTCATAGGTTTTCTCCTTATCTCCTTATAAGAACGGATTCGGACTTTCGCCGCATTCCGCGAGCGACCCCGAGCCGCTTTTCTGCTCGCTTGGAAGTATGCCCCAACTGGGTGCCCGATCTCGTAAAATTTCGCCATGCCCATCGGCCCTTCCCCGCTCGAATTTCTGAACGCCCGCATTGTTGCCTGCGACCGCTGCCCGCGCCTGCGCACCTACTGCGCCGAGATAGCACGGGCCAAACGGCGCGCCTATGCCCAGTGCGACTACTGGGGCAAGCCGGTGCCGTCGTTCGGTTGTTTGGATGCGGAGGAGTCGGCCAGGATTCTTGTGCTGGGACTGGCTCCGGGGGCGCACGGCTCCAACCGCACCGGGCGCATGTTTACCGGGGACGGCTCGGGCGATTTTCTATTTCCAACGCTCTTTGACGCCGGGCTGGCCTCGCAGGCAAAGGCTTTTGGCATTGAGGACGGGATGCGGCTCAACGGGCTGTGGATCAGCGCCGTGGTGCGCTGTGCTCCTCCTGGCAACAAGCCCGAGCCCGAGGAGCAGCGCAACTGCGCGCCGTGGCTGGTGGAGGAGATGGCCCTGCTCCGAAACCTGCGCGTGGTGGTTTGCCTGGGGAAGATCGCCTTCGACGGATTCTTTTCGTATGCGGTGCGCGCCGGGCGAGTTCCCGCTCGGTCGGGATTCGTCTTCGGCCATGGTGCGGAATTGAAGCTGGCCGATGGCTTGACGGTGTTGGCAAGTTATCATCCCTCGCTGCAGAACACCAATACCGGGAAGCTGACGCGGGCCATGTTTCTGGCTATCTTCAACCGCGCGCGGGAGCTGAGCGAATTGCCGTGAAACCTGGCCGCCGATGCCTTATCAGCTTCGCGGCCAGCGATAGTGCCCCATGGCCCGATGGTAGGCGAATGCCGGGAGCAGGTTTTCCTCGACGCCTCGGCCGATGTTGTGCACCACCTGGGCGTTTTCTCCGGGGCTTACCACGATGGCTACGTGCGGGAGCCGTGCATCCAGCAGCCAGGTCAGGATGTCGCCCACTGCAATAGGCTGAGGGAATTTGTCGCCTGCAGTGGGTTTCTCGGCCGCCCAAAGACGCGCCCCGACCCGGGTCCAGAATGCCTCAAGGTTGAGCACCCGGCGGTGGTCGATGTTCGCATCCGGCTTCGTCGATCCCCACACTTTGCGCGCCGGATAGGCATCGAAATTCTTCACCATATCTTCGTGAACCAGTTTCTGCAGGTCCAGCGCCAACCCGTCGCGGGCGGCGCGGACCACCACATCGGCGCACACTCCGGTGGAGCGCGGAACGTCGCCGCCGGGGTATTTCAGGCTGACCCATGCCGGGTCATAGCTCGTGGTCACGCCCAGTTGCGCCCTTGCGGCATCTGCCAGCCGCTGTCCGCCGGAAGTGGTTGCCCACCCCAGCCGGTCAGCCGCGACAATCATGCCCGCCAGCCCTCCGAGAACCGTTCTTCGCCGCACAGGCTCCCCTCTCACTCGCGCCCAGGATGGAGCTCCAGGACCGTGCTGCCGTGAGGTGGTAGAGTCACGCTCACTTCCTTCGAGGCCTTCGTTGGTGTGTCGCTGAACAGGTCCTGGGCTGTGTGCTTGGCGGCATCCAGGCCAAGCTGCTTCCAGGTGGTGTGCAGCGTCACCGGCTTGCTGTCCAGGTTGAAGAAGCCGTAGAACTCGGCGTAATTGCGAGCCCCGGGGTCGTTGATCGTCGCCCGCCACACCCTGGCATTTTCGAATCCCGGCCCAAGCGTCGCGACGTCCAGCGGATGGCTGTAGGTCACGCTCTGGTTCATGAAGATCATCTCCTGATTGCCGATCAGGGAGCGCGTAAAGGCGTCGAGCCTGGTGAGGTTGGCTCCCAGAATCAGCGGCGACCGTGTAATGGCCCAAAGGGTGAACTCGGTCCGCTGCTCGTCCTGGGTTTCGCGGGACTGGCGCGGCTCGCCCCAGCCCGGATGCGGCCCTAGCCAGCCCCAGGGCAGCATATCCGCGTCAGGGTAGTTGCCGGCCCGCGCATAGGTGAACCATTTGGGCAGCCGGTCGAAGGCATCGCGCACGCCGAAGGGAAACTCGCTGCCTGCTTCGTGAGGGAATGTCCAGCCGTCCCAGTGGTCGTCGGAGATGCGCCACATCTGCGCATACTCGGCCACTTCGGCCGCATGTTCCAGCGCGGTCGGCCCGGGCGAAAGGCTCAGCACGATAGGCCTGCCTGTCTTCTTGATGGCCTGCGCAATCTGCTGGATCTCGGTGGGCCGGTAGGGGTGGTCGCTGATGCAATCCACCTTGATGTAGTCCAGGCCCCATCCGGCATAGAGCTTCAGCATGGAGTCGTAATAGGCCTGACCGGCGGCATTGTCGGCAATGCCCCAGTTGCCCTGATCCCAGGGGCAGGGCGAATCCTTGTCGGCAGCATCGGCGGCATGGAACCGGGTCCCGGCGATGGGCAGATTCTGGTCAACCACCTGGCGCGGAATCCCGCGCACGATGTGGATGCCGAACTTGAGTCCCTGTTTGTGGACCCAATCGGCCAGCGGCTTGAATCCCGCACCGTTCGCAGACGTCGGGAAGCGGCTGGCGACAGGAATCAGGATTCCGTTTGCATCCCAAAGGTACTTCTTCTGCTCCACGGTGCCGCCAAAGGGGTCATCCATGTACCAGCCTTCGTCGATTACCGCATATTGCCAGCCGAACTGCTCTACCCCGGCCAGCACCTTGGCGTTGGCCTTGAAGTCGGCTTCGTTGATGGTCAGCCCGTAAGCGTCCCAGCTATTCCAGCCCAGCGGGGGCGTGGGAGCGGGGTTCTGGGCGTGGCCGAAGGTTGCGGCAGACAAGACGATGGCAAACAGAGCGGCAAACAAAAACGTGCTGCGAATCATGTGAAAACGTATACCACAACCGTGCACCAAGGCTCCACTCGCGCCTTTTCAAAACATGGACTTGTGCAGGGACCGCCGACTTTCCGCTACCGCCCGGCGCAAAAGCGACGCCCTCATTGCCGCCCGATTTCGTCGATTTTCTTTTGAATGGCAAGTTGCTCCAGCGTTGCCAACGGCAGGGCGAGTAACAGGCCGATGCGGCGGTCGAGGATGGAGAACGCGTCCCGGAAAGCCCGCTCGATCTCTTGCGGAGTCCCTTTTGCCGCAGCCGGGTCGGGAATCCCCCAATGAGCCGTCATCGGCTGGCCCGGCCAGAACGGACAAACCTCGTTCGCCGCGTTGTCGCAGACCGTGAAGACGAAATCCATCTTCGGAGCCCCGGGCGCGGCAAACTCGTCCCAGGACTTGCTTCGCAGGCCGGCTGTTTCGATTCCCGCCAGCTCAATTTGGTTCAGCGCCTCCGGCCGCACCGTCCCAGAGGGATGGCTGCCCGCGCTATATGCGGTAAAGGCGCCCTTGCCCTTGTGGTTCAGAAGCGCTTCGGCCAAGATCGACCGGGCGGAATTGCCGGTGCACAGGAACAACACGTTATAGTGATTTGCCATCGCCATCAGCCTTTCGCCGGAATCTTGACAGGCTGGCAGCAGTCCGGCCCGCAGCACGCGGCTTTCGGCTTGGTTCCCCGAATGAACGCGCTGTGGAACTTGTCTTTCACCTGCGCAGCGATTCCATCCACATTGATTCCGGACTCATCCAGAAACTGGCGGGCATCCTCAACGTTGTAGGTGCGGGTGGTTTCGAAGCCGATCCCGGTAAATCCGGCCCTTTCCAGTTTGTTGCGATAGTCGTTTTCTTCAAGAGCGCCTGCAATGCACCCCACCCAAAGCATCATGCTCTTGCGAACGGCTTCAGGCACGGAGCCGCTCACCACCACATCCGACACCGCAAACCGGCCGCCGGGCTTCAGCACCCGGAATGCCTCGCGCAGAACGCGATCCTTGTCCGCGGAGAGGTTGATGACACAGTTGGAAATCACCACATCCACGGAGTGATCCGGCAAGGGAATCTCCTCGATCTCACCCTTCAGGAACTCCACATTTTCGACGCCCGCCTGACGCTGATTTTCGCGGGCCAGGGCCAGCATGTCGTCGGTCATGTCCAAGCCGTATGCCTTGCCCATGGGCCCAACGCGCCTGGCAGACAGCAGCACATCGATGCCGCCGCCCGAACCCAGGTCGAGCACCACTTCGCCAGCCTTGAGCTCGATTAACGCCGTCGGGTTTCCGCATCCCAGCGACGCCAGCACGGCCTTCTCAGGAATCTGGCCCTTCTCCTCGGCACTGTAGAGATTGGTCGTGATCGGGTCGCAGCAGCGAAGTCCGGGGTCGCAACAGGCCGATTTGCTGCCGGCCGCCGCCACGGAACGAGCGGCGCTGCCGTACTTCTGTTGCACTTCTTCTTTCACTTGAGCGGGCGTGGCCATTTGGATCTCCTTATATGCGTTAAGGCGAATATATTCGCTTTCCGATATATTCGTCAAGGCGTATATTAGGATTTGTGAACAGAGATCCCCAAGCCGATGCCCTGCTTCGGCTATTCGCCGCCTTGTCCGACGCCACCCGCCTGCGCTTGCTCAACCTGATGGATGGGCGGGAAGTCTGCGTGTGCTATTTCGTCGAGATCCTCGAGCAGTCCCAGCCCAAGATCTCCCGGCATCTGGCTTATCTGCGCAATGCCGGCATTGTGACGGCACGCCGCGAAGGCAAGTGGATGCATTACCGCATGGAGCGGCCGGTCTCATCCGAGATTGCCGCAATCCTGGATGCGACGCTGCGTTCGTTCAAGGTGAATCGCGCCATGCAGCAGGATCTTGCCCGGCTCGACATGGCATGTTGCGAACCCCTGGGCCTGGTAGCGCTGCAAGGGGCGCCGCCTCCCACTGGATTTGCACAAATGTCCGGGAACGGCCAATAGCCTATGAGAGACTCGAGCGACATGGCTCCTGCGCTCCTTTTCAGGCGGGAGTGCATTCGTGCGAGAATGCGAATCGGTTGCGCCCTGCCTGCTTGGCCTGAAACAGCGCCGCATCGGCCAATTCAACCAGCGAGGTCAGATCCTTCTGGTCTCCCTGGTCGCTCATGATCCCGATGCTGACCGAAACCTCGATCGAATCTGCCTCAAACCGAACGCTGAATGTTTCAAACGTCTCCAGCACCCTTGTCGCCACAGCCTCGGCCTGCTCGCGGTTGGCGCGCGGCAGCAGCGCGCAGAATTCATCCCCGCCCCAGCGGCACAGAAAGTCCTCGTCGCGCAGGCAATAGCGCAACGTATCGGCCACTGCCCTCAATACCTGGTCGCCGGCCATGTGCCCGCGCTTGTCGTTCACTGCCTTGAAATGGTCGATGTCGAACACCAGGATGGAAACTGAATTCCGTGTTCGCGCGGCCCCTGCGAGTTCCCGGAAGGCGATCTCCTGGAAGGCCCTGCGATTGTAAAGCCCGGTCAACGCATCGAGCATCGCCTGAATCACAAGCGTCCGGTTCAGCCTCTCCGAAACCAACAGCAGGAACAACGAGAAGACAAGCCCCTCGCTCACGATGCCGGAGATGGAGTTGACATAGGATCGCGTGCACTCAAAGTCGTATTCCCGGCTGAACAGGCCTTCTCGAAAGTAGTCCACAATCACAAAGAAGGTGAGCATGGCCGCCGCCAAATAGACCGCCATCGCCATCAGGTCGATCCGTGGCCGCTGCCCCTCTTCAGGCAGCGCCAGGGTGCGGGCGATGAGAATCATCATGGCCATGTCGATCCCATTGAAAAGCAGCAGTTCCACAGTGATATTCCGCTGCACCACGGTGAACCACGTGCAGGCCGCAAGCATAAGCAATGGCGCAATCAGGAAGCGGCTCTTGGTGAGCGTCTTGCGCTTGAGTTCTCTAACTGCTTTCAACTCCAGGCTGAGACACAGCGCCACCAGCGTGTGGCTCACTGCATTGAAGGCATAGTCCCCTACCCAGGTTCGTTCGCTCCATAGCGCATAAGAAGCCCCAAGACACAAATAGGAGGCTCCCCAAAACAGGAGCACCCGCCCCAGATAGTTAGGGTAGGTCTTTCTGACAAGAAGCACCAGGAGACCGAAACCGGCCCCGCAAAGTGCTCCGATCAGCCAGAGCAATCGAATATCGAAAGTCATTGCCAAGTGTCCCTTGTGGGATGGCAGGTAGGGGAGATTTACTGCAATCGCTCGTTCAAGATTTTGGGTGCAGGCCCTTTAGAGAATGAATCGTGACAGTTATTGTCTCTCTAAAGAAAGAATAAGTCTAGCCACTTTTGAACACTGTGCAAAAGTGACCTGTTTTCGCACAGTTTCAACGTGCCCGGCGATGGAAATCTATGCCCCGGGAAGCGGTATCGCGTAAGTCCCGGCGAGCCGCGGCGCCGGTAGTTTCATCCTGTCGCCGGTCAAGTCGTTGCTTACTCGGGATTACCGTCCATGGCGAATGCGAACCGGTTCCGGCCCGCCAGTTTTGCCTGGTACAGCGCGTTGTCGGCTAACTGGACCAGAAGCGCCAGGTCTTTGGCGTGGCCCTCTTCGCTCATGATCCCAATGCTCAGCGCGATCTCGATTTGGTTCCCTTCGAACGCGAAGTGGAAGGTTTCGAAGGCTTTCAGCACGCGTTCTGCCACGTTTTGAGCCTGGTCGCGCTTGGCCCGCGGCAGCAGTGCGCAGAATTCATCGCCTCCCCAGCGGCAAAGAAAGTCCTCGGTGCGCAAGCCGTCCCGCAGTGTATCGGCTACAGCCTTCAAGACCCCGTCGCCGGCCGTGTGCCCGTACTTATCGTTGACTTGCTTGAAACGATCGATGTCCAGCACGAGCACCGACACCGGGTTTCCGGTTCGGGAGGCGCCGGCAATCTCGCGGTAGGCAATCTCCTCGAACGCCCTGCGGTTGTAAAGGCCGGTCAACGGGTCGCGCATTGCCTGGATCGTCAGTGCCCGATTCAGCCGTTCCGACACCATCAGCGGATACATGGAAAACGCTATCGCGAAGACCACAATCGCCAAGATGTTGTTCCATGCCGAATAGCGATTGTTGAACTCGTAGGTCGCGCTCAGGCGGCTCGTCCAAAGCAGATTCACGGCCACGGCGATCGTCGAAGCAATAAAGACCGCGTAAACGGAGGCGATGACCACGTCGATGAAAAGCCTGTGTCCGTCCTCCTTTTGCAAGAGGGATTGAACCAGCAAGATCATCATCGCCACTTGAATCACGCAGAACAGCATTACCAGGACCGTCAGGTTGCGTGTGCCATACCCGAACCAGGCGCACACCGCAAACATCAAGACCGGCGGGCCAAGAACCCAAAAAACCGAAGACTGCTGCCGTTTGATCTCCGCTACCGCCCGGTATTGCAGGCACAGGCTCAGCGTCAACAGGGTCCGGCTGACGACCAGAAACGAAAACTCCCCGGCTGCCTCACGTTCAAAAAGAATGGCCCAACCCGCCGCCAGGCTCAAACCCGCGCTTCCGCAAAACCGCAGCATTCGGCTCAGGTTCCCGGGATAGGCCCTGCTGACCAGCAACAGCAGAGAGCCCAAGCCGCAGGAACAGAGTGCTCCAATCAACCAGAAAGACCGAATATCGAGTGTCATCTCCTCGTGCCCCTTCCTGGGACTTCGAAAGCAGGAGTGGATCAATTAGGTGGGAATGTGGCCAAATCCTTGCCCAAAGACGTCCAGGATGCAAGGCTGAGTCGCTTCTCTATAGCTAAGTCCCTTGTATCACGGCTGCGTTGTCGATTTGCTCCGAATCAGGTTGGAATTCTCTTATCCGCATGGATTTGCTGAAAAGAACGTCGATGACTGGCCCTTTTCATCGAACTTTCAAATACAGGCTGGGCGCCCCATCCATTGCGCGCCTTTTGCGGAATCGGTGGAAAACCCCGGCACTGTTCAATCGCAGCATGAATACCGTGTCGCCCACCCCAACCCCATAGACTAATCTGATCCAGAGGTTTGCCGATGCGTTTTCGCGTGCTCGCCCGCTTTGCCCTGTTCCTTTCCCTGGTTACGTCCGGGCTCGCCCTGGCCGCGCAAACCCCTCCGTCGACCGGACAAAACCCTCCTGCTCTACCCGTCCTCCATGTCGACCACGGTCCCAACTCCGCCTGGGCGCAAGGCCAGCACTACGTGGTGCTCGTCTCGCTCGACGGTTTCCGCTGGGACTACGCGAAGCGGGACAACGCCACCCATCTGCTGGCGCTGGGAAAGCAAGGCGTCTGGGCTCCGCAGGGCATGATGCCCAGCTATCCTTCCCTCACCTTCCCCAACCATTACACCCTGGTCACCGGCCTCTATCCCGAGCACCATGGACTGGTGGCCAACAGCTTTTACGATCCGGCCCGCAAACAGCGCTATGCCTATACCGATCCCCAGGCCGCGACCGACGGCACCTGGTATGGCGGTGTGCCCCTGTGGAGTCTGGCCGAAAGCCAGGGCATGAGGACGGCCTGCCTTTTCTGGCCCGGATCGGAGGCCACCATCGCCGGCTTTCAGCCCACCTATTACCTCCATTTCGACAACAAGATCGACGAAAACGCACGCATTCGGCAGGTGCTGGCGTGGCTGCGCCTGCCGCCGCCCGACCGCCCCCATTTCATTACTCTCTATTACGCGGAGCCGGACCACCAGGGGCACAGCTTCGGCCCCGACGCACAGGAAACCCGCGCTGCCGCGCTGCGCATGGACGGGCTCGTTGGGGTCTTGAAAGCAGCGCTCGACGCCACCGGCCTGCCCATCGACCTGGTCGTGGTGAGCGACCACGGCATGGTTCAATCCGCCGCCGGATGGGTGACTCTGGATCAATTCGCCGATTTGAAGGGGTTCGATACCGTCGGATCTTTGCTCTACGGCAACACTGAAGAAGACCGCCAACGAGTCTATAACCAGTTGAAGAAGGCCTCTCCGCAGTTCGTTGCCTTCCGTCGCAAGGATGTGCCGGCGGGTCTGAACTATAACCAGAATCCGAGAGAAGGCGACCCCGTGGTAGTTGCCACCGGTCCCTTCGCCATCCGCGCGCACGGACCCGCCGCGGGCCAGGAAGATCGCCCGCCGACACTCGGCCTGCACGGCTTCGACGCCCGCAACATGCCCCAGATGAAGGCAAGCTTTTTCGCTGCCGGGCCTGATATCGTTGAAGGAAACACTGTTGCGCCGTTTGAAAATGTCAATCTGTACCCTTGGCTCGCCCACCTGCTTGGACTCTCTCCTCCCAAGACCGACGGCAGCCTGAACGTATTGGCGGGAACGCTGCGCGACGGCGGCGTTGAAGCCGGGAAATGATGGAGCGAACATGAGTGTGGTCTTGGGGATCGATGGCGGCGGAACGCGTACCCGCGCATCGATTGTGATCGACGGCCGTAGCTTGGCCTATGCGGAAAATGGTTCCATCAAGAGACTTCGGGTTGGTGCGGAAGCCGCCGAAGCCAATCTGCGCGCCTTGCTGAAAGACGTGTATCCCCAGGCCGGGATCACCGCCGTGCGCGCCGCCTCGGTGGGCGTGGCCAGCGCCAGCCTGCCCGGCATCGAGGAGTGGATCACCGCCGTCCTGAAGGACTTCAACGCCGAGCGCACCGAGGTGGTGGGCGATGAAGTCATTGCTCTGGATGCGGCCTTCCAGGGTGGGCCCGGAATCCTGCAGATTGCCGGAACCGGCTCCAACACCATTGGACGCGCACCCGACGGCAGCCGCGAATGCGCCGGCGGCTACAGCTCGCGCCTCGGCGACGAGGGCTCCGGCTACTGGATCGGGGTCAATAGCGTGCGCCGGGCACTGCACGCTTACGATCGCGACCAGCCTTCGCAGGTTCTGAAGAGAGTGGGCGAGATTTGGGGCACTGCCACCCTCGAAGACCTGGTGAGCATGGGTGACAGCACACCGGGGCCGGACTTTGCCGCCCTTGCGCCGCTCATCAACGAACTGGCCGAAGCCGGCGACCCCGTCGCCGTTGCAGTCTTGAAGCAGGCCGCGGCCGATCTGGTGGAGTTCGTTCTTCTGGTCCGCTGCAAGCTGCGCAGCAAACACAATATCGCCGGAGAGGTTCCAGTGGCTTGGACCGGCGGCGTCATCGAGAAGATGAAGCTGGTGCGCGAACCGTTCTTTGCCGGCCTGCGCGCCGCTGCGCCCGAAATGCCCGTTGCAGCCGAGTCGGTCGTGTCCCTGGAAGGGGCCGTGTGGCGGGCCAACCGGCTGGCCGCGTCCGCCGGCTAGTCTCCCGCCCGTACGCGCCGACCCGCGTGCTCGTGGCGCCATCGGGTGCCCCCGGGCACGCGTTTTTCTGACGCATGGGCAGGGAATGCGGAAAGGAAAGTATGCGCAAGACCCTGGAAGCAATCGCCCTGGCAGCGTTGGCGCTGTCGTTCTGGATAACCTGGCAGGCGCTGACCGGCCCAACTCACCTGCCCGACAAGATCCCCACCCACTATGACGCTGCCGGCAACCCCAATGGGTGGGATTCTTCGTCGTCCCTGCTGGCTTTGCCGCTTGTGGCGCTGGTCGTCTATCTGATCATGACGGCGGTCTCGCGGTTTCCCGCCGCGTTCAGCTACCCGGTGCGCGTCACAGAAGACAACCGCGCCCGGCTGCAAAGTCTCACCCTGCAGATGGTCGCCTGTCTCAAGGCCGAGTTGCTTTGTCTATTTGGCTGGATACAGTGGATCATCGTCGAGAGCGCACGGAACGGCCGGACCAGTCTGTCTCCGTTGGCGATGCCGATCGTGCTGGTGGCGATTTTCGGGACTGTCGGGTGGCACATCTTCGCCATCTTCCGAACCGCGCGGAACTCATAAATACAACATGAAGATGCGGTTGAGCCGAGCCGGTTGCTTAGAACAGCCAGAGACTGCCCAGCAGGAGCAGCATCGCGGCCACGGTCACGGCCTGATAGGTCAAGTTTTCTACCCGTCGTTCCGCGGGCAGCTGGGTGGATGCCATGGGGGAATTTTGCATCGTCGGCCTGCCTTTCAATGCCTCTCGGCAAGGGTTACGCGTTTGCTACAGTCACCGTTCCCGGTTCTTTGTTCCTGGTTCTCTGATCTGGTTCTCTGTTCCTGGTTCTCTGTTCCTGGTTCTCTGTTCCTGGTTCTCTGTTCCTGGTTCTCTGATCCTGGTTCTCTGATCCTGGTTCTCTGATCTAGTTCTCTGATTCATTAGACGCCGGCGGCGCTTCGAAGATGCCCCAAGAGAGAGAGTTGGGGGCCGATTTCTGCAACGCCCCGTTCTGATTCGGCACCGGGGCAAAAGTGGATGCGCCTACCTACCAAAACGAGGTCTGCGACGGTATTCCTTCGGCAACGGGTGTAAAATTCGCAGGTGAGTACTGGATCGAATCTCGGCATTTCTTCCCCAGCGGCGGTTCCTCCCGGCGGATCGCGGGAGCGCAACTGGCTGCCCCTGGCGCTAGCTGCCGCCATTGTTCTCATCGGCGCGGCTGTTGTCATCCTGATGCTCGAACACGGCAAGTCTTCCACCAAAGTCATACCGATCACCACGGCACTGGACGCCTACGCCGCCAATCTACCCATCACGGGCCTGGCCATGAGCGAATCGGCCAACCTGGCCGGCGGCAAGGTCACCTATCTGGATGGGCACATTGCCAACACCGGCGGACGCACCGTCACCGGGGTGACCGTACAGGTGTTGTTCCGCAGCTTTGCCCACGAAGTGGCTCAAAACGAGACCCAGCCTCTCAAGCTGATCCGTGTGCGCGATCCCTACGTCGATGTCGAGCCGGTCTCCGCGGCCCCGCTCGCGCCGGGCGACTCCCACGACTTCCGCCTGATCTTCGACGCCGTCTCCCCTGACTGGGACGGAGCCTACCCCGAAGTTCGCGTCATTCACGTCGAAACCAGGTAGCTGCATTCTCTCTCCATCCAACCCTCTGGGCACCCGCACGCGGCGAAATGCTCCTCGGGAAGCCTCCGTGCGTCAGGGCACGGCTTCAGTCGCGCCGCAAATGCCTGAAACGAAAGGATGGCTTTACAGGCTGCGGAAAAACGGTTGTTCGGGGTTCAAAAAGCCAGGGAGCATCCATCGGGGGCTAAAGCCACTCATTCTATTGGCCTTATCGGCACGCGACCCCGACCCTGAGGGTCCCCCGGTTCCCCGGTCGTGCCCTGACGCACCGAGCCTTCCCGAAGAGTTTTTCCGCAGCCTGTTTAGCCCCCCCCGAGGGAACTCTTTCGGCATTTTGAATTCTTGCCACCGGCTCTCAGGATCGGCCCAATCCTGCTTTACCCGGTAGAAAATACCCTTGTCGGCAAGAATTACACGGAAACCGGCCTCCCCGAGCCGCCGAACCCTGTTCCATTTCTTCAGCAAAAGAACGGCCATCTGTAACGATCCAAACGACAAAACCCCCTCTGCGCCGAGGAGCCCCGACTTTGGCAGCCCCATTGCACTAAGAAGGGCGAGCAGAAGATACGCTCTACCCGCTGAGTTTTTGCGGTGAACGCCCTTCTAAACGAGGACCAACACTCGATGACAAACGTTGCTACATCTCGGACCACGATCCATCGCCAGTTCGCCATGCTCGTTCTGGCCTCCGCAGTCGCCTTTCCGGCTTTTGCCCAAACGGCGCAAACCCCGGCGACGCCGGATTCGAGCGCACCTGCCGCCAGTGCGCAGCAGCAGCCCGCTCCTCAGGCGTCCACAGCCGCCGCCCCGGCCAAGGAAGGCTTTTGGGGCCGCGTGAATCCCTGGGCCAGAAAGAAGTGGGTCAAGAAGCAGACCGATCCCATCAATGACCGTCTTGGCGAACTCGACCAGGTCAACGCCAAGAACGCCAAGGACATTCAAGACGTAGACGCAAGGGCGCAAGCCGGTATCGGCAGAGCACAGTCTGCGGCTGACGCGGCCAATCAGGCAGCCATGGCAGCCAACAACCAGGCGCAGAATGCCAATGGCATTGCCCAAGGCGCGGCAGGCCATGTCAACCAGTTGAACTCCACCGTTGCGGGACTCGATCAGTACCGTCAGGTGACCGAAGCGGACATCCGGTTCCGTGCCGGTTCACCGGTTCTGTCGACCGCGGCTCGCAAGCAGCTCGACGACTTTGCAGGCAGCCTCGCCAACGAGAAGGGATACATTCTGGAAGTCGAGGCCCATGCACCCGGAGCGGGCAGCGTCGGCATCCAAACTTCTCAGCGCATGGCAGAAGCGGTCAAGCGCTATCTCGCGACTCAACATGACATACCCGTCTACCGTATGCACGCTGTGGCCTTGGGCAATGCCCGCGGCCAGTCGGACGAAGATAACAAGCCCGTCCGCGTCAGCACCGTACACATCCGGCTGATGGAAAACAGTTTGGCGGCCCAGGCAGCCGCGCCACCCCCAGGCGCCTCTGCCTCGACCGGTGCGGAACGGCCCTAATGCATCTTCAGATTGGGCGCTGAGAAGATCCTCTGCTATCAGGCCGGCCCGGCCCCCCAAAGGAGGGCAGGCCAAGCGGGGAATTCGAATCGTCAGAATCTTTCTGGAAATGCAAGACCGCATAGCCCTTCCCCCAGGCTCCGTCCGCGCCAACGGCCACCCAGCCGTTTGGCCGCCAACCAAGCTCTCGTGAAACGAGAGAACCAAGGCAACTTGGCCCCCGTCTGAATTCTGGCGGGGGCCGTTTTTTTTGGCCTTCTGTCTCGCCGACTCGCTGACTTGCCGACTTGCCAACTCGTTGACCCGCTGACCCGCCTCTGTTCCTGCCCGCCCCCAAGGTAGTAGCATTTCATCTTTGTAGGAGGGCCGATGGCCACCGGCATTTCAAGCTCTGCACGCATACGGGCATTTCATTCGTCCACGGCACGTATCGGGATTCTCCTATTGCTCGCCGTCGGCATTCCTTCGGCCCAGCAAGCCCGGCAAGCCAAATCAAAAGCCAAAGACGCTCCCCTCACCGCCGAACAACTGGCGGTCTACCAAGTGGTGCTTCACGATTGGATCGACGACGGCAAAGCCCCTGTCAATCTGGCGATGCAGACCGTCCCGTTCGCCTCGACCGGCGCATTCGACGCCACTGCTTGCGGCAAAGGGCTCGATCTGGAGCCGCTTGCGCCGGGTGTTTCTCACCGCTTCCGCACGCTGGATCTGCCCCATTTGGGCACTGCGACGATCGCCCTCGCCGATCCCCTGCGCCAGGCAAAAGATGTCGACGCCAACGACCCTGAAAAGTCCATCGTCAAGGGCATGCAGATCGAGGACGCGGTGGAAAATGGCTACGCCCATGGAATGGTCACGCTCAGCGAAATCCGTTTCGACAAGGCCCATAGACACGCCGTGGTTTCCTACGGCTTTCGTTGCGGCGCCCTGTGCGGGAATGGCGGAGCCGCGCAGTTGGAAAAGGTCGATGGCGTCTGGAAGCGCAAGAGCCTCTGCAGCGACTGGGTTTCCTAAGGGACATTTGCAAATGCCGGACTTGTAGCAGCCGGATCCATCGATCCCCGGCACGGGCAGTTGAGCCTGGAGATACGCCTCGCCTCTTCTATCAATAATTATTTTCGGAAGGCCGGCTTTTCTTGCATAGAATGGCTTGACGCATAACCGTGGAAATTCAGCGAGTTACGCTTGTCGCCAGCCTGAGGGACCGGCAACATCCTCGCGCCGAGCCATCTCGGCAACTGGCAGGAATCCGCGAATGAAACACTGACCCCAGACCCCTGATCTCCGTTGTTGAAAGGTGGAGCTCAATGGTCGACAGGGATGAAACGTCAATCAGCAATCTCTCTCCGGGAGCCGTGGCCGTTTTCCTGGTGGTGCTTTTGGTGGCGGTGTTGGGTTTCGCCATGTATGTGGCGAAACGGGAATCGATCCAAAGAGGGGTCACGGCCTCGCCGGAGACCGTCACCCGTGAGGAACAGCTCGCCGTCTATCGTGCCGCCCTGCGCGATTGGATTCTCGACGGACGGGCAACCATCAGCCTGCAGATACAAACGGTGCCCTTGGAAATCGGCCGAATCGAGAACAAGAATTGTGGGGAGGGGTTCGATCTGGAGCCCGATTCGCCTGCTGCAATCGACCGTTTCCAAAAGGCCGACCTCGGGGAAATGGGCTCGGATCGCATGGTTCTCGCCGACCCGCAATACGCAAGCCAGGTGCTTGCCAAAAGAGGTCTGCGCATGAGGAAACTCATGGGACAAGGAGCAGGCCGCGGCATCCTCGGGGGAACGCTTCTCACCCTGAGCAGAATTCGCTTTGACCGGGAAAACCGGCACGCAATCTTGTCGTATTCCTATGCGTGCGGAGGCGACTGCGGAAAGAGCGAGACTGTGGTTGTGGAGAAGGTCAATGGCCAATGGAGCCGCACGCGAGCCTGCGTGGGATGGGTCATGTAGTTCATCCGTTCTCAATCGCTGAAATGCCAAAGCTCCTATGCGCCCGTTAAAATCGTTGCATATGGAACCCGTTATCCCTTCCCCTGCCGCTGCTGCCTTGCCCGATACCATTCTGGAGGGCACCCGCTTTGTACGCGCCTGCCTGCGCCGCCCCGTTGACCGCACCCCCGTTTGGTTCCTGCGCCAGGCCGGCCGCTACATGCAGGAATACCGCGACGTCCGCAAGCACCACACCCTGGTCGAGATCTGCAAACAGCCCGACATCGCCGCCGAAGTCACCATCACCGCCGCCGAGAAACTGGGCGTGGACGCGGCCATCATCTTTGCCGACCTGCTGCTGCCGCTCGAGCCCATGGGACTGCCCTTCGAGTTCCAGGCGGGCGAAGGCCCTGTGGTCCACCATCCCGTGCGCACTGCGGAAGACGTTCGCGCCCTCCGCACCGATCGCGCCGACGAACTGGGCTATGTGGCCAAGGCCATCCAGAAGGTCGCCACCCACTTCCACGATCGGCTGGGCATCATCGGCTTTTGCGGCGCGCCCTTCACCTTGGCCAGCTACATGATCGAAGGCGGCGGCTCAAAGAACTACATCCACACCAAGCAGATGATGTACCGCGACACCCTCTCCTGGCGGCTGCTGCTCGACAAGATCGTCAAGGTCCTCGAAGCCTATTGCCTGCTGCAGGTGCAGGCCGGCGCCGATGTGATCCAGATCTTCGATAGCTGGGTCGGCGCGCTGAGCCTGACGGACTACCGCGAATACGCCTTCGAAGCCTCCAAGCGCCTGGTCCGCTCCGTGCAGGCCATGGGCGTGCCGGTCATCTATTTTGGCGTGGAAACGGGCGGCCTGCTCACCGAGATGGCCTCCACCGGCGCCGACGTCATCGGCCTCGACTGGCGTCAGCCGCTTGACGAGGGCTGGCGAGCCGTCGGCCACGGCCACGCTGTCCAGGGCAACCTCGATCCCATTACGCTGTTCGCTCCCCTGGAAGTGCTGGAAATGCGCGTCAAGGAGATCCTCCGCGCCGCCAATGGACGCCCAGGGCACATTTTCAACCTGGGCCACGGCATTGTCCCCACCACCCCGGTTGAAAACGTTCAGGCGGTGGTCCGCATGGTGAAGGAATTCCGGCTAGACCAGAACGAGGCTCCGCCTCTGATCCTGCAACCCTAGCTCCTGACAACCGCCGGGCGCCCCAGGTCTCGCCTTTGAGGCCTGGGATTGGTCAACCGCAGGCTCTTCACAAGAGGAACACTCCCCATGCCCAAGCAAGCCGTACTTCTGCTGGCTCACGGAACCCCCGAGACCGTCGAGCAGATTCCCGAGTACCTGCGCAACGTGGTCAGCGGCCGCCCCTTGCCGCAGGCTGTGATCGAAGAGATTCAGCATCGCTATGCCCTCATCGGCCGCAGTCCGCTGACGGAAATCACGCTGGAGCAAGCGCGCCTGGTCGAAAGCGAATTGGCCGCCGGCGGGCTCCCTGTCCCCGTTTACGTGGGGATGCGCAACTGGCGGCCCTATATTCCCGATGTCGTCCGGCAGATGCGTGCCGATGGCGTGGAAGAGATGGCGGTCGTCTGCCTGGCGCCCCAGAACTCGCGCACCAGCGTCGGACTCTATCGCCGCGCTGTCGAGGCCGAGGCTGCCGGCCTGCGCTTCGACTTCACGGCCGGCTGGGCGCAGCACCCGCTGCTGGCC
>Ga0181520_10002735_pt1 | contig 32171 bp, 14 predicted proteins | sample PEATcosm2014_Bin_29_FD_132451 | JGI IMG/M metagenome (GOLD analysis project Ga0181520, IMG submission 132451) | Peatland microbial communities from MTU Mesocosm Facility, Houghton, MI, USA - PEATcosm2014_Bin02_30_metaG | ecosystem: Environmental > Terrestrial > Soil > Wetlands > Peat | place...
ATGTTCATTGTGGATGGCTTGGACATTACCAGCGCCATCCGCCCCGGCGTGCTCAACTTGCAGCCGAATCCGGATTCCGTCCAGGAAGTCAGCATTCAGGTCAACACCTACACTGTCGATTACGGACGCGCCAGCTCCATGCAGATGGTGATCACCACCAAGGGCGGCGGCGACAAATTCCACGGCAGCGCAAGCGACTACTTCAACAACCAGTCTTTGTGGACGAGCAGCGACTTTACCAAGCAATCGGATTTTGCCAAGTATCACTCCAACAACCTGTCGGGAACCGTTGGCGGACCTGTTTGGCCGCTTAAGCAGACCTTCTTCTTCGCTTCCATCGAGCCGCTGCGATCGGTCGCAGCTTCAAGTGGCACCGTCTCCTTTGAGGATCCAGCGGTTGTTGCCTGGGCCAAAACTGCATTTCCGAATACGGTTGGAACGCAGATTCTCTCAGCCTATCCGGTAAAAGTTACCACTTCCTCACCTTCGCTGACCATGACCCAGGCGGGAATGGGAGCGTATTGCGGCGGAGCGGGCGAGTTGGCTTGCGACGCGACTGCCGTAGATTTTGGAAATTGGGCTAACTCCAGCCCTCGCAACGGCACGCAATGGAACGTGCGCCTCGACAAGAACTTCGCCAATGACCGTCTCTATGGCGACATCTACAAAGGGAATCTCCTCAGCGGCACTCCTGAAGCTCGGCCGGCGTTTAGCTGGCACGCCAACACTTGGACCCTGGCATGGCAGGGCAACGAAACCCACACTTTCTCCGCCAATACCATCAACGAAGCAAGTGTTGCTGGCATGCGCGTAGAGGGAATTCAGGAATCCGGCGGCGAGTTCAAGGTTCCTTCGATTAACGTCGGCTCTTTGACCGGAACCGGTGGCAACGGTGCATTCGGCGACGGTTTCGCGCAGGGTGATTTCATCCAGCACAACTATCACTGGCGCGACGTGCTCACCCACATCAAGGGCGCTCACACCATGAAGCTTGGGTATGAAGGCTGGATGGGCGACGATGTCGAACTATTCCAGGGACCCCATGACCAACCTAACTTCTATTTCAACAACCTTGGCGACATGATTGCCACAGACACCAGCACCCCGACTGCCGTGCAGCCCTATTCCGAGGGTGGCGTGGCCTACAATCCCCTTACTGGTGCGCACCAGGAGTGGGACTGGAATGCCGCCAGTATGACCGGTGGCGTCTTCTTCGAGGACTCCTGGAAGGTGCGCCACAACCTCAGCGTCAACTACGGCATCCGTTGGGACGACATGGGCAACCCCTACTCGCGCTCGCCCGAGACCGTCTTTGGAAACTTCTACATGGGCCCTGGCCAGTCAATGACGCAGCAGGTTGCCAGTGGCTTCGTTCTGCAAAAGAACCATGCGCTTAACCGCGCGATCACCGACATTCTCAGCCCGCGTGCTGGCGTTGCGTGGGATGTATTCGGAAACAGCAAGTGGATTCTCCACGGCGGCGGCGGCGTCTACCACAACTGGCCTACACCGGCCAATGTCCAGGAAGAGATGCGCGGCAACCCACCGGGAGGCATCTATCCGAACTTCTATGGCTCCGATACCAACCTGGCACACCGGCCGATCTTCGGTTTGGGCACAGAAGAAAAACCGCCCTTCGGCTTTACCTATCCCACGCTGTCGGCCCTCGCGCTCAACGGCCAAGGCGGATTCACCAGCTTGGTAGTTCCAATCAACGGCGTCAACCCCAACTTGCAAACCCCGGTCACTTACATCGAATCTGTGAAAGTGGAACACCCGCTCACTCGCTCCTTTGTAGCCAGCGTAGGTTACTCCGGAGCGATCTCGCACAAACTGCTCTCCGGTGGCGGAAATCCTGGCAACGTAAGCTACGGCGTGGATATCAACGCCATGCCGAACGATCCGGGCGTCCTCACTGGCACCACTCCTGTTCGGTACAACCCGAGCTTTGGAAACATCGGCTACACCAATAACGTTGCCCATTCAGTGTTCAACGAATTTGTCGCCGATGTGCACGGGCGCTTTGCCGGCACAGGCTTTGTCGATGTCTCGTACACTCGCTCGTCATCCAAGGACAACTCTCAGGTCTATCCGGAGAATAGCGATCCGCAGCGGTATTTCGGCCCGTCCAACTGGGACGCTCCCAATCGCCTCTCCGCCACCTTTAGCTACGATCTACGGGGCTTTAACAGAGGTGAGGGAGCGTTGGGACGCGCAACCGGGGGCTGGGGTCTGAGCGGTACGGTGATCGGACAATCCGGATACCCCTTTACTGTGGGCAACGGCAATTCTTTCAATGTCAACGGTTACATCAGCACACCCACTACTCCCGCTATTTGCGGTGCGGGCCTAAGTGCGGAAGCAGCATGCGGCGACTACAACGCCGATGGCGACAACAACGACTATCCCGACGTGGCGTCGTACACCCAGTTAAAAGGCAGAAAGAACTTCCTGCCTTTGAACCGTGGCGGCACCGGTGGCATCTTTCCCAATGGGGCCACCCAGTTTACCCAACCGGCAGTGGGAACTGAGGGCAACGAAAACGAAAATCTGTTCCGCAGCTACGGATTCTTCGAGACGAATGCGTCCTTGCACAAACTCACGACGATCCACGAGAAAATCGGGGCGGAATTCCGTCTTGAAGTCTTCAACGTCTTCAACCATCCGAATCTGAATGCCCCGGATGCCGGCGTCACCGATGGCGCATCCTTCGGCGTTTCCGGCGGACAACACGAGCAACGCTGGATTCAACTCGGCGCGAACATCAAGTTTTAGGTGACTTGAGGATCGCATCGACGATTCATGTTTCTTGCTTCCTAAGCAGTGGAGTGGCCCGATTCATGGCTGCTCCACTGCATTTTTCCGCAACCTGCACTTCTACCATCCATCTTTAATACTGGCGAGACATTCTATGAATAAGTACTCCCGGAGACGATTTCTTTCTCTCGGCGCGGCTGCAACCGGCGCCACGCTTGCTTCACGCTCTCTTGCCTCCTTCGCCTCAACGGCGGTCGCATCCGCTACGCCAGCCGTCGCCGTCACTCCAGCGATTCGCGTCTTCAATTACGACCAGGTCGAGCTTCTCGAAGGCCCCATGCGCCAGCAGTTCGACACCAATCATGACTTCTTCCTTCATCTTGATGAGGACCGTCTCCTCAAGCCTTTCCGGCAGAGCGCCGGCATGAAGGCCCCCGGCGAAGATATGGGCGGCTGGTACGACATCGACCCCGCATTCAACGCGAAGGGCAGCTTTCACGGATTCATTCCCGGTCATAGCTTCGGACAGTATCTTTCCGGACTGGCGCGCGCTTATGCCGTCACCGGATCAAGGCCTACCCAGGAAAAAGTGCAGCGCCTGGTGCGGCAGTTCGCGCCCACCGTCTGCTCGGCCTTTTATGACCAATACCATCTGCCCGCCTATACCTATGACAAGACAAGTTGCGGCCTGATCGACGCCTATCGCTACGCGGGCGACCAAAGTGCGCTCTCGGTCCACGCCGCCGCAACCGAAGCTGTGGTGCCGCATCTGCCTCAAAAAGCGCTCTCCCGCAAGGAGCAATACGCCCTTCCCCACAAGGACGAAGCGTATTGCTGGGATGAGACCTACACCTTGCCCGAAAATCTCTTCCTCGCCTATCGCCTCAGCGGCAACCCTCGCTATCGTGAACTTGCGACGCGCTTCATCGAGGACGATCTTTATTTCGATCCACTCTCCCGGGGCGAGAACGTGCTGCCTGGAGAGCACGCTTACAGCCACGTCAATGCCTTCAGTTCGGCCATGCAGGCTTACCTGGTCCTGGGCAACCAGAAGCATCTGCGCGCCGCCAAAAACGGCTTCGATTTCCTGCGCTCCACGCAGTCTTTCGCCACCGGTGGCTGGGGCCCGGATGAGCTGTTTCGCGTTCCCGGCAGCGGCGAAATCGGCGCCAGTCTCACCAAGTCTCACGCGGGATTTGAAACTCCCTGCGGCGCGTACGGACATTTCAAGATTGGCCGCTATCTGCTTGCGTCCACTGCCGACAGCCGCTATGGCGATAGCATGGAGAGCGTTCTCTATAACACCATCCTCGGCGCCAAGCCGCTCAAGGAAGACGGCACCAGCTTCTATTACTCCGACTACAACATGCATGCCACCAAGGTGTATCACCCCGACAAGTGGCCCTGCTGCTCGGGAACCTTTCCGCAGATTACAGCCGACTACGGAATCAGTTCCTACTTCCACGACGCCGACGGCATTTATATCAACCTCTATGTCCCGTCCCGGCTCAAGTGGCAGCAGCATGGCGCCAGCATGTCTCTCACGCAGCGCACAAACTATCCGCATAGTGCGCACACTGAGCTTGAGCTCAAGGCCGATCGCGACGTCACCTTCGCTCTGCGCCTGCGCATTCCAGCGTGGGCCGGTCCGAAGACAGCCCTCACCATCAACGGCAAGCGCACCGGCGAAGAGCTGACCCCGGGCCGCTTCGCGTCCATCACGCGCACCTGGAAGAACGGCGATCGAATCGCATTGGAGTTTGACATTCCCCTGGTGCTCGAATCGGTTGACCCGCAGCATCCCAACCTGGTCGCGCTCAAACACGGCTCCCTGGCGCTGTTTGCGATTGCGCCTCCCGAGGCGCCCATCGCCCGTTCCAGCCTCATGAGCGCCCATCCACTCTCCACCGGTTCGCTTGACTGGGAAACAATAACGGACGCCGGCAAGCTGGCATTCAAGCCGTTTCAAGCGATCGAGGCAGAGCAGTATCGCCTGTATCAGGAAGTGATAGCCTAAACTCGAAGGCGGGGCAGGTTCGCATTTTGAGCGAACGAGCCCGGCGTCACTCCCCTGATCCATCGCAACTGGATCCATCGCAACTGGATCCACCGCAACTGGATCCACCGCAACCGGAGGCAGCCATTCATGCGCAGCGTTCACCGGCAAGCCGTCACCCTTCTTCTCGGGGCTTGCATCCTAAATTCGCTGCCTCCGGTTCTTCCCGCCCAAACCCCACAAGTCACACTCACTGCGGTCCTCGACGCTCTTCGAACCGGTCAGAACGAAGAGGCCCTTCGCTTGTCGGCGGAGCTGCTCCGCACCGAGCCCCGCTCCGAGAAAGCCTGGACCCTGCGAGCCGTCTCGCTCGAGCGATCAAGCCAGCCCGGCGAAGCGCTCGCATCCTATCAGCACGCGCTCGCTCTCTCGCCCGACTATCTGCCCGCGCTCGAAGGCGCAGCCCAGCTCAATTACAAGTCGCATTCCGACCAGGCCATTCCGCTGCTTCGCCACATTGTTGCGCTTCAGCCCGCCAACCAAACCGCCCATGCGATGCTCGGCTCACTCGAGTACAGCCGCCGTGACTATGCCCCGGCCGCTGAAGACTTCGCCGCCGCGGAAGATGCGGTTCGCTCGCAGCCCGACGCGCTGATGGCCTATGCCCTCTCGCTCGCGCGTCTCAATCGTCCTGCTGACTCCATCGCCCGCTTTCAACAGCTTCTCGCATTGCGGCCGGAGGACGCGGGCGCGCGCTACGATCTCGCGCTGATCGAGTGGCGCGCCGATGCCCCCGCCGACGCCCTCACCACTTTGCAGCCTCTGCTCGACGCTCACAGCGCCGACTCCCTTATCCTGCGCCTGGCCGCCGCCATCCACGAGGCCAACAACGAAACCCCGCAGGCGGTCGAACTGCTGCGCGCAGCCATCCTCGCGAACCCCGATGAGCCGGACAGCTACGTCGACTTCGCGACCCTCTCCTTCACGCATGGTTCGTATGCGGTCGGCATCGACATGGTCAACGTCGGCCTCACCCGGATTCCCAACTCCGCCGCTCTCTACATGGCGCGCGGCGTTCTCTATGGCCAGAACGGCGACACCGAAAAAGCCATGGCCGATTTCGAGCACGCCCACAAGGTCGACCCAAACTCCTCCATGGCCGCCAGCGCAGAAGGCATTGCCCAGTCGCAGCAGCACAATCATGAGGCTGCTCTCCAGGACTTCCGCCGCCAGGTGCGCGAGCATCCTCGCGATGCCCTCGCCTACTACTTGCTGGCCGAGGCGATTTCCTGGTCGCCTCCGGATGCAAAGCGGAACAGTGCTGCAAACAGCGCCGCTGAAGCCATCGCCACGGTCAAAAAATCGCTCGCGCTCGACCCTCATCTCGTCGAGGCTTACGACCTGCTCGCATCGCTCGAGCTTCAAGCCGATCAGCCTGAGCAGGCCGTCAAAGCGTGCCGCGCCGCTCTCGCCATCAACCCCAAGGATCAGCAGGCCATCTACTCGCTCATCCTCGCGCTGCGCAAAACCGGCGCCAAGGACGAACTCAAGACTTTGGTCCAGAGACTGACCGATCTGCGCAAGGCCGATAGCGCCGACAACAACCGCAAGGCGCGTTACGGTCAACTGGTGGAAGGCCCTTAAGCCAGCGATTGTTGCATGAGTTCCTCGCCACTCGTTCAATGCATGGCGAAGCAGGATCAAGAGCGAGGATGCCCACTCGAACAATCGTCCGGAGGCACGCAGTGGACTCCGTACCCATGAGGAAGACGAAATGAGACATCAGCAGGCCCGGCAAATCGCCGTCTCGATTGCGGCCGTGGCCGTCGCGGCATTGCTGGGCTTCTACGCCGCGAAAACTGCCTCGGCCCCCTCAAGCCGCGTCTTTGCCCAGTCGCTGCCAACTCAATCCGCTTCACAACTTGCTCCCATCACTCTCGACTACCCTGAAGACGGTTCCATCTTCCCCCCGGAAATCACGCCTCCAACTTTTCTCTGGCACGACGCTTCCACCGCAGCCAACGCATGGACCATCGATGTCGCCTTCAGCGACGGCTCAGCCGGCCTTCATGCCGCATCGGCCGGCCAGCGCTTGCGCATCGGCGAAATCGATCCGCGCTGTGTCTCGCCAAGCAATGAATTGCCCAAGCTCACCGCGCAACAGGCCTCTGCGCACACCTGGATTCCGGATGCCGCCACCTGGGAAGCGATGAAACTGCACTCCCGGGAGCATCCTGCCACCATCACCATCTCCGGCTTTCAAAGCGGACACCCCGACAGGGTAATTTCAACCGGATCAGTGAGCATCACAACATCGAAGGACCCGGTGGGCGCACCCATCTTCTACCGCGATGTCCCGTTGATTCCCTCAAAGACGCAAACTGGAATCATTCAGCCGCTGGCCAAACAGGATCTTCCACTGCTTGCCTGGCGTCTGCGCAACATCGCCCAACCCAGCAGCCGTTTGCTTCTTACCGGACTCCACACCTGCGCCAACTGCCACTCGTTCTCTGCCGACGGCAAGACATTGGGCATGGATCTCGACGGCCCCTCCAACGACAAAGGTCTCTACGCGCTCGCCTCCGTCAAGCCGCAGATGAGCATCCGCAATCAGGACGTCATCTCCTGGAGTTCCATCAAGGACCGCACCGTGTCGCCCTCCAGAATCGGCTTCATGTCGCAGGTCTCGCCCGACGGCAAATCTGTTCTCACCATGTTGCGCGGCCAGAAAGCTGAACTCCCCAACAGCTACTTCGTCGTCAACTTCACCGACTATCGTTTTCTCCAGGTCTTTTATCCCACCCGCGGAATCCTCGCCTTCTACAACCGCGAAACAGGCAAGAAGCAACCGTTGCCCGGTGCGGACGATCCACGCTATGTGCATACCGACGCCGTCTGGAGTCCCGACGGAAAGTACATCGTCTTCGCCCGTGCCGAAGCCCGGGAACCATTGTCCACGGGGCAGAAACTCCCCGACCACGCCAACTCGCCCGATGAAACACAGATTCAGTTCGACCTCTATCGAATGCCCTTCAACGACGGCAAAGGCGGCGTGCCCGTTCCCATCGAGGGCGCCTCTCAAAACGGCATGAGCAACAGCTTTCCCAAGGTCTCTCCCGATGGCCGTTGGATCGTTTTCGTAAAAGCCCGCAATGCCCTGCTGATGCGCCCCGACAGTCAGCTCTATATCGTGCCCGCCGAGGGCGGCGTCGCCCGGCGTCTGCGCTGCAATACTCCGCTGATGAACTCCTGGCACAGCTTCTCGCCCAATGGCCACTGGCTGGTCTTTTCTTCCAAGAGCCGGTCGCCCTATACCCAGATGTTTCTCACCCATCTGGATGCGGAGGGCAACGCCAGTCCGGCAATTCTCGTTGACAATGCCACGGCGGCCAACCGCGCCGTCAACATTCCGGAGTTTGTGAATATTCCCCCCGATGGAATGTTGAAGATCGACGTACCCGCTGCCGAGTCTTACCGCCTCGTCGATCTGGCCTCGGAGCTCACCGCCAAGGGGCGCACGGAGGAAGCAATCGCGCAATGGAAGAAGGTTCTCGAACTCGATCCAGGCAATTCCAAGGCCCTGCTCTACATTGGCGAGTTGTTGATGTGGCAGGGTAACACTGCCCAGGCTTCCAGGTACCTGCAGCGAGGCCGCGAAATCGATCCCAACGCCGCGCAGACTGAGATCGATCTGGCAATGGAACTGAATTATCGCGAGCAGTTCAACAGCGCAATCGAGAGTCATGACTGCGCGGCTGCCACATCTTACGGCAAAGAGATTCTCGCCGTGGTGCCCGACGATACTGTGGTCAGCAAGCGCCTTGCCGAATGCGCACTTCCGCAGGTCCGCGAGCAAATGCGCGCAGCGCTGGCAAAATCCGACTGGCATCAGGCTCTCTCGCTCGCCAACCAGTTGTTGGCCCTCGTGCCCGAAGATGACGAAGCGAAAAATGCGGCCCGGCAATCCAACCAGGCCATTACGGCCGAACACTAACTGAGTTCGTCGAGGACCCCAAACCGGCTGAAATCGCAGGCATAGTACACATGGCCCATGTCGATTGTGGCGTGCCCTGCGCTAGTATTGGCCTGCTTTCGAAGAGCACCCGACGTGACGCTTCAATTCAGCGGAAGTGAGACCGCCAGGTGTTGGGAAACGTCTATTGGAGGAACCGTAGGGCCGGTCGAGTAAACGATTGCTGGGACCGCTGATAGTCCCGGCACGAGGTCGGGTCCCGACGATGAATATTGGCCCAGACAGGCCCGGGATTTGGTTCAACCGGCAATACCGTGAATCAACAGAAGGCGCCAGGGCTGCAACAAACAACAGGGAAGCATATCAAGGCCAACAAGGAGGCCTCCAATGAACGCAAACAAAGACTCCATGAGCCACAAAAAAAGCAAAGCGTCGACAGAGGACACCGAGCCGGGCCTGACTTTCAATCGACGCGGATTTCTGACCGGTCTTGCTGGAGCAGCCGTCCTTGCAAGCGTTGAAAGCCCCTGGGCTTTCTCCCAGGCCGGGGCGACTGAGGTGAATCTGGCCAAAGTGGCCATTGCTTCGAGCAATTGCGGCACCAGCTACAGTCATATCTCCGCGCTCAATGACGGTGTTGTTCCTGCAAGCTCGCTAGACCGAACGGTCGCGTTCTTCTCCATTTCCCGGGACGCGTTCGACATCACGCCGGGCGACTCCGGCGCTGCGGAAACGTCGCAGTGGGTGCAATATGAGTGGAGCAAGCCGGTCGCCATCGACAAAATTGATATCTACTGGGCGATTGACCGTCCGCGGCCAAAGGGCTTTGCAGGCGCCGGCTGGGGCAGAATGGCCGCTCCCACCTCCTATCGCATCCTGTATTGGACGGGAAAAGAGTTTGCCGAGGTCACAGGCGTCCAGGGGCTGGGAACCGCGCCCGATCGATTGAACACCAGCACCTTCAATGAGGTGCGGACGAATATCCTGCGTTTGGAATTGATCCCTGAAGGGGAGCATGCCGTGGGCTTTCTTGAGTGGAAGGTCTCGAATGCCGGAGCAATCCCTTCCCTGCCCCCAATCGTCCATGCGGGTGTCGACCGCTCGGTAGTCATCGGCGGACAAACCTATCTTTCCGGCAATGGCGTCTGGCTGCAGGATCGCCCGGGAAACGCGGTGCGCTGGTCCAAGGTGTCCGGCCCCGGTGCGGTTCACTTTGCGGATGAAAATGCGGCGGTCACAACCGCCACCTTCTCTGAACCGGGAGACTATGTTCTTGCTTTGACGGGTTCTGGCATCGACGGGAGAGAGAGTTCCTCCCTCTGTGTCCATGCGGAAGCTGCGCCTCCAAAGGACCGCCTGGACGTGGTGTATACCCGGAAGTACGCGATCGACAGCCCTCTCTGGAACGCGCGCGCCAAAGCACTCATCGTCAACTGGATTCCGCATTGCATCCGGAACTGCGAGCGCACGGATATTCCCGTTCACGGCGGCGATGGCGGAATCGACAACTTCATTGAGGCGGGCAAGGCCAACCGCGGCGAAGCCCATGCTCCGCACAAAGGGTACGTATTTTCGAACGCCTGGGTGCACCAGACGGTTGAGTCCATGTGCATCGCGCTGATGGTCGATCCCCAAGGCGATCAGGAGATCATCGACGCGCAAACGATGATGCGCTCGACCCTTGAAAGATGGATTCCCATCATCCTGGGCGCGCAGATGCAGGATGGCTATTTGCAAACAGCCTACACGCTTGCCGACCGCAAGGACTGGCCGGAGCGCTGGTCCCCCGATCACCGCGGCAACCATGAAGGCTATACTGCCGGGTATTTCATTGAGTCGGCCATCAACCACTACACGTTGACCGACGGCAAGGATCTTCGACTCTACAACGCCGCCAAGCGACTGGCGGACTGCTGGGTTTCAAACATCGGACCAGGCAAGAAGCGCTGGTATGACGGACACCAGGAGATGGAACAGGCCCTGGTCCGCTTTGGCCGCTTCGTCAACGATCAGGAAGGCAATCATCGCGGCGATGCCTACATCGCGCTGGCCAAGTTCCTCCTCGATTCTCGCGAGGGAGGCTCGGAATACGATCAGAGCCATCTGCCTCCCAGCCGGCAATATGAAGCGGTTGGCCACGCGGTTCGTGCAACCTACTTCTACTCGGGCATGGCGGATATCGCAGCGGAAACCGGGGACCACGATTACCAGGGGGCCGTGATGTCGCTTTGGGACAACATGGTCAACAAGAAGTACTACCTCACCGGCGGCATCGGCAGTGGCGATACCGCTGAGGGGTTCGGGCCGAATTATTCGCTGCGCAACAACGCCTACTGCGAGTCCTGTTCGAGCTGCGGACTCATCTTCTTCCAGTACAAGCTGAACCTCGCCTACCACGATGCGAAGTATGCCGATTTGTACGAACAGACCATGTATAACGCGCTTCTGGGCAGCATCGATCTCGAAGGAAAGAGCTACTGCTACACCAATCCGCTCATCGATACCGAGCGCGCTCTCTGGCATACTTGCCCCTGTTGTGTCGGGAACATCGCACGCACGCTGCTCATGATGCCCACCTGGACCTATGTCAAGAGCAAGACGGGTGTGTACGTCAATCTTTTCGTGGGCAGCCGCATTCATGTCGGCGAAGTCGCCGGGACGAAGGTTGAGATGGTGCAGAAAACCAACTACCCCTGGAGCGGCTCGATCGCGATTACGGTTAACCCGGAGCAAGCCCGGACGTTCTCGGTCTATGTCCGGGTTCCGAATCGAAGCACGAGCAAACTCTATACGGATTCGCCGGCTGTGCGCGGTCTGAAGCGCTTTGCCATCAACGGCAAGGGCTTTACGCCAGACATGCAGAAGGGATACGCTGTCATTACCCGCGAGTGGAAAGCCGGCGATCTCATCGAAATCGAGTTGCCGATGGAGCCTCAGCGCGTTGTGGCAGATCGCCGCATCAAGGACGATCTGGGATCGGTGGCGTTAAAGTACGGCCCGCTTGTCTACAACGTGGAGACGGCAGACAATCAGGACATCACCCAGAAACTCGGCGAGGATCCACTTGTTGTGGAGTGGAAGCCGAACCTGCTTGGCGGCGTCATGGCCATCACCGGCAAGTGGAAAGATGGTTCGGCGCTGCTGGCCATTCCAAACTATGCGCGCATGAATCGCGTGGGCCCTCCACCGGAATACCCGGGGCGCACCGGCGTCAACTACGCACCCGGTGCAACGGTCAACACTGGAGCTGCAACAGTCCCGGCGGCAGCTGCAGCCAAAATCGACAATGCAGCCCAGCCGAACAGCCAAGCCAACCGGCGCTCTGCGAACATTCAATCCAAAGTCTGGATATAACTGACCATGAAAGTCCCCCGGCGTTGAAAGCCGGGGGACTTTCCATTTGCGCCATGCATGCATGGAAGAGCTGGAAACTAATTTCAGCCAACCTGACAATCGTTACCCTTCTGAACGATCCATATGCAGGACTTATTACAAACGGGGAAGCCAGCGGCTCTGCCGGAGCGAAAGATGGGGTTTGAAAAGCACGGGTGACCAACCAGGAAAAGCCAGTCGTGAGGAGGATAGGCCGATGGATAGCGTGAACGATAAGCTACTGGGCCATAGCCGGCGGGATTTTCTAAGAGTGTTTGGCTGGGCGGGAGGCGTGTTTCTGTGCCGCCCCAGGGAATTGCTTGCAAATGGCAGTCAGAGCGGGCCATCGACTGCGTCCGTCGATTTTCAATTTCGAACCGTCGATATACGGCATTTGACGGAGGCGAAGAGCGTTCTTGACAAGCTCAATCGAGAGCAAAGGGTGAGCCGGCAAAAGATCATTCAGGGGTATCTCAGGGATCTGGAATACCAGGCTCCGAAAGAAATGCCGAATGCGCGTTCGTTGATCATCGTTTCTACCCCCGCGCATTTGCGCTCAGTCGGCTTTCGATGGCAAGGAAAGACTCACACGCTGCTGGTTCCTGGCGGTTATTTCTACTACGATAACGAATCGTTCCGGGGGCAACTGCGCCGGCAGGTGGCGCTGCGGGTTACCGGCAATGCCGAGGCAAAGCTGGTGTTTTCCAATCCGCCGTTAAAGACAGTGGCAGTACGCAGCGGGCTGGCCGAGTACGGCAAGAACAACATCACGTATGTCGATGGGTACGGCAGTTTTCACATTCTGTGGGCGTTCTTCAGCGAAGCGGAGCTGCCGGACCAGTGGACACGGCCATATCGAACGATGCGAATTTGCGAGGGCTGTTCCCTGTGTACCCGAAATTGCCCGACGCAAGCCATCCGGGGATCCGATTTCGTGTTGGACGCAGGGCGATGCATCACTGCCTATAACGAACTGAAGGAGCCGCTTCCGGATTGGATTGACGCCAAGGCGCACAACTCCTTGATCGGCTGCCTGAGATGTCAGTACAACTGCCCGGCAAATAGCGTAGCGAGGCAGAATTGCGAAACCATCGCCGAATTGAACGAGGCAGAGACCGGCATGTTTCTGACTGGGCATCAGGACGCGAAGCTGGAAGCTGGCATCAGCGAGAAGCTGAAGGGCCTTGGGGATTGGTACGCCAAGGACATGAAATATCTTTCCCGCAACATAGGGCTGGCGTTGGCTAACTCCGCGGGCTTGGCGGTGCTGCCATGACTGCCGTCACCGGACGTCGCTTGCGAGTCTTGCGTACGATCAGCCTTTCCGTCGTGTTGCTGGGATTTGTGGTCCAGTTGTCACTGCTGGGAAAGGCGGGAGTCCCGTCATGGATTTCTCGCGGGATTTTCTTTGCGTTCGACCCTCTGATTTTGCTGCAACATCTGGCCGCAGTGCACAGGGTGCTGCTCTATGCCCTGGCGGCATTGATTCCGCTGGCTCTTACCCTGCTGATAGGGCGGTTCTTTTGCGGCTGGATATGCCCCTTTGGAGCGATTCACGAGTTCATTACCTGGATCGCTGGAAAGCGCCAGACGCCTGGTTCGCGACCGGACCGGAAGCTGCTCAGGATCAAATATCTGATCTTGGCGGCAGTGATTGTTGCTGCGCTGGCGGGAACAACACTGGGAGGATGGCTGGACCCATTTGCATTTCTGACGCGGAGCAGTTCCGCGGCGTTGGAGCCCGCGCTGTCTTCCTATGCCCTGCGGACCGGGTGGGCGCGCGTTGCCGTGCAGCCGGTGCTGATTGGAATGATTTTCCTGACTGTGCTTTTGCTCAATGCCTGGAAACGGCGGCTTTTCTGCAACGCGCTGTGCCCGCTTGGCGCTCTCTACGGGCTGTTTGGCCGATTCAGCCGGATGCGGCTTGAAACCACGAGCGCATGCACGGGGTGCCGAAAGTGCACCGCGCGCTGTACTTACAACGGGGGACCATTTTCTGAGCAGCTCAAGTCAGAATGCAACTTGTGCTTTGCGTGCGTGGCAGACTGCCCGACCGGATGCGTACAAGTCAGATTCGCGTCAGCAGCAGGACCGGGGGCGCGCTTGGATTTAGGGCGGCGGCGCCTGCTCGGCGCAACCGCCGTGGGACTGGGCCTGGCGGCATTTTCGCACGCAGGCGCGGAAGCGCAACTGGGGAACAAAGCCGGACACAGTTTTCTGCGTCCTCCCGGAGCAGTCAGCGAGAAGCAATTTCTGCCGCTATGCTTGCGTTGCGGGCAGTGTGTGCAAGCCTGCCCGACAAACTTCATTCAGCCGAGCTTACTGGAGGGAGGATTCCAAGGGTTGTGGACACCCGTGCTCAATGCGCGGACTGGATATTGCTCATTCGAGTGCAATCTCTGCACACAGGTTTGTCCCACCGGGGCACTTGAACCTTTAACGAAGGCACGGAAGCAAGCATTCAAGATGGGGACCGCGACGATCAATCACAACCGATGCCTGCGCGATGTGGAAGGCAGCGATTGCAGTGTCTGCCTTGAGAAGTGCCCTGTTCCCGGAAAAGCGATACGGCTGCAGATTCAATCCCGGCCGATGTCAGAGCGGCAGGATCGCGCAAAGGAGTTGCTCGTAGTGGCGGATTCGTGCACCGGATGCGGAATTTGCGAGCATTTTTGCCCCGTTGGGGCAGCGCCGGGAATTGCCGTTAGCGCGGAGAATGAGGACCGGGAAGCGGTAGCACTGGTGTAGCAGTCTGTGGTGAAAGTGCAGATACTCTTCCATAAGATTTTTGCGGTATCCACAGGATTTGTTCGTAATCTTTGTCCATGGCTATGGGCAGGCGGCAGCATCGGGAGCGACAAGAGGATTTGTGGGTTCGGAAGTTCATTCCGGCTTCGCGTTGGAGCATTTGGCTCGGTTTCGAGAGAGAATCACATGTGAGTTCCGTGTTCGGGGTTTGTTTTCTGCGTTAACCCCTTGGCGGATTCCGGCATTCGAGTCAAGACTGGGGTTTTGTTGCCGCCGGTGCGGCAAACAAACGCGGATTTTCGCGGTAGCGAAGCTTCTGCAGATCGAAAGGAAACACGCATGGAAGAGGGAAAGATGAGCCGCACGGCGCGCGGGATGGACCTTGGAGGGTGGACGCCCAATCGCAGGGAGATTCTGGCAGGATTGTCTGCCCTGGGTTTCGCCGGGTGGGCTGGCCTGGCGATCGGAGAAACGCCGGCGACGCAAAGCTGGAGCGGGTTGCCGGACCGGCCGGAAGAGAGGCCGCTGGACTTTCACGCCCTGGCCAATGCGTTCGACGCCTACGTCATGGACCCCGCGCATGGGACCAATCTGCGCGCAAAGGACGGCCGGCAGGTGTTTCCTTCGGCTCTGGAGGGCGTGGAGGACGGGGGACTGACAGCCTATGGACCGATGGCCATGGGCAAGGAACTGCGTGGCGAAGGGTTGGCGGGTCTGGCGGCATCGCTGAAGGGCTACTTCAGCGAGCCCTATGGGCTGTTTCTGGATGGCGCCGGCGCGACGCTGTGCGAGTACTGGTACCTGATGAATGTGACCGCGCTGGCTTACGGTCTGATCCGGCTGCGCTTCAACAAGGATGCGCAGTGGCTGGCGCGCGTCGAAAAAAGTGCGGCGCGCCTGAAAGCAATGGCGCAGCAAATCCACTATGACTTCAACAGCCAGGAATACGACTTTGCCAAGGGCGCGGCCTTTACCAACCACGATATTTACCGGCAGCCGGACGCGGTGGGCGGATACAGCTACGTGATGCTGCTGGCGTGGAAGCTGACCGGAAAGGAGTCCTGGCTGGCGGAAGCCAAGATCGGGATCGATCGCTACCTGGATTTTGCCAGGAACCCATGGTACGAGGTTCCGAGCGGCGGCATGGCGGTGTTGGCGGCTGCACGGCTGGAGGCGATGGGGTACCCAACCAACGCGAGAAAGGCGCTGGGGTTTGTGCTCGATTCCAAGGTTGGATTGATGGCCAGCGGAAAATGGGGCGGACACGAGGTGAACGGACTGCTGGCCGGGTTCTCGACCGAGCCGGCCGACCAGGTTTACAGCATGGAGTCGATGGTGGCGCTGCCGTACCTGTTGCCCGCGGTGCGATTCCGTCCGGAGCTGGCCGGGGATGTGGCGCGCTATGCGCTGAATGCCGCGGCGAACCTGCGCTGGTTCTATCCGGAATATCTGCCGCGCGAGAACCAGAGCCGCCCGGATTTGCCGTCGATGGTTCCCTACGAGCGGCTGAGCCGGGAAGAAAAGGGGTACACTCCCTACGCGACGGGCGATTTCGCGGGGCACCGCTCAATCTATGGCGGCGCTTATGTGCTTTGGCTGGACAAGATGATTCAGCCGCAAAACGGCGACCCGTGGCTGCTGCGCTGGGATCTCTCGAAAACGAACTTTCTGGATCGCGACCTGCCGCCGGCGTTCCTTTACTACAATCCCTGGCCCGAGGAGAGGCGTGTCACGATCGAAACAGCGACGGGCAAAGGACGGGCCCACGACCTGACCCACAACCGCTGGCTCGATGCGCGCGGAAGCAAAGTGGAGCTGACGCTGGCTCCCCTGGAAACGCGGGTGATCGAGCTTCAGGGGTGAAGGACACGGGTAGCGACGATGGAAGTGGCGTTGGGAGCGCCGGCGACGGCCTGCGTGCGAATGAGGGCCTCGAAGTAGACGGGCAGGCCGGGGGCGCCGGAAACGCCAACGGCCTGCTCAAGCCTTTGCCGGTTAGCGGCATCGGCCAGGAAGAGCCCGGCAGCCTCAGTGCCCTCCTGTTGCAACCCTTGTAGAATGAGCACGCTGCCGCGACCGTTGGCCAGCGGCAACAGGGAAATGGTGGCGTAATCCTCGCCCGAGCTGCCGGTGAAGGTCAGCCCGCGGTAGGTCTGTTGTTCGCCGTTCCTGGGATGCAGATTCTCAAAGAATTTGGGGCTGTCGCCCACCACGCCTTCGCGTTCCTGAAAGTTGAGCTTGTCTTCAAAGTAGGAAACCCAGGGGTTGGAACCGGGGCTGCCGACGAAGACGAAGTTGCCCTGCTCAAGGTCGCGGGGGCGCAGCTCCCGTGCTGAGCGAATGGCGAGGCTGTCGCGCGAGTTGCCGCTCAACCGCATGAGCGTGTCGACGACCACCAGGTCGGCATAAGACGTGAGCAGCGAGCCGGACAAGTACTTCATCATGCGCACTTCGCGGCCCGTCGGATGGGCGTTGGCCAAATCTCCGCCACTGCGGTAAGACGGGCTCAGGTAGCGCTCCAGCGTGACCGGCTGCTCGTCGACGAGGCGCGTCATGCCGTAGTTGACATCGGCGACCACCACTTGGACGGGGTGGTTGCCGGGATCGAAGAGCGCGGCCAGCGGCCATGGCGGCGGAGGCGGAGCCGGAGTGGCGGGACGAAAGAACCACGCAGCAACGGTTGTGAGCAGAAAGAGCGCGACCAGCGCCCAGGGCAGCGCCCACGGCAGGTCGAGAAGCCACGATTTGAGCCCATGACGCGCGACTGCCAGCACGGGCGATGCCGCAGGTCTCTGCTCGACGGAGCGAAAGAGCGTGGTATACGCCCCTTTCGGAATCTCCACGATGGCGGTTTCGCTGCGGCCCTCGCCGTCAAAGTACTCATGCAGCTTGAGGCGCAACTGCCGCACATGCACGCGGACCGAGCTGTCCTCGACCACGCTGTAGTCCTGCGGCTTGCCGAAAACGGCGTTGCCGATGCGGTGTTCGCTCAAGTCCTGTGGCTGGCCGTGCAGGGTTCTTTCCGCCAGGAAGCGCAACAAATCCCTGAGGCGGGCGGACTTTTGGAAGGAACTGCTGGCGGTGATCCGCTCGATCAACTGCCACCTTGGGTCCGTCCGAAGTTCCGTATCCACTTCCATCATCAGTGTTTAATCCCGCTTCCGTTCGATTCGGCCCGATGGTGCACAAATCACTGTACAGTCCGGGGGCATCGGCTTCTCGACGAATCGTAGCACGTCGAATGTACCAGGGAAAGGTCTGTATGGGACTGAAAACCTGCTCAAAACAGAGGAAGATATTGAACACTGCCTGGACAGAGAGCCGAAGTGCTGTCGTCTGAAGGCGCCTTCCTCAAGGGAATCCGGCCCTGCGGCCCGCGCTCCTCAATCGCGAGTCTTTTCTCCGTGCATCTTTGCGATTCACATGTAAATCGCGTTGATTCTCAATGATTTTTTGAGTGAGTCCCTTTTCCAAGGTGCCTGCTTTCCCCAAGGCTTATCAGCGGCTTTCAAATGCCTGTTTGGCCCGTCGCGAATTGCGGGCCGAAGGCTCGATCCCCAAAAACCCAAAGGGCTCACGATGAACGATCTTGCAGAACGCTTCGAACCGAACCCCATCCTCAGGCCCCGGGACCTCCGCCCGAGCGTGGAGGGCATGGAGGTTACATGCCTGCTCAATCCGGGAGTTTTCCGATTCCAGGACAAGACCTGGCTGCTGGTGCGGGTGGCGGAGCGACCCAGGCAGGTTCCAGGCAAGACATCCTTTCCCATCCTGAGTTCCGAGGGCCGGCTTGAAGTGCTTGAATTCGACTCCGGCGACCCAAGGCTCGACCTTACCGACCCCCGCGTCATCAGTTTTGACGGGCAGGACTACCTTACGACCCTTTCCCACCTCCGCCTGCTGGCGAGCGCGGACGGCGTGCACTTCGCCGAGCCGGACCAGGGCCGGCCGATGATGGGGGCCGGGGAACTGGAAACCTACGGCATCGAGGACTGCCGGGTAGCGAAGATCGGCGAAACCTACTGCCTTACGTATACGCAGGTTTCCAGCAACGGCGTGGGCGTGGGACTGAGGACCACACAGGATTGGAAGGAGTTTGTGCACGAGGGCATGATCTTTCCTCCGCACAACAAGGATTGCGCGCTTTTTGAAGAGAAGATTGGCGGAAAGTACTACGCGCTCCACCGGCCCAGCAGCCCCGAATTGGGCGGCAACTACATCTGGCTGGCCGAGTCGCCCGACCTGGTCCACTGGGGCCGGCACCGCTGCCTGGCCCATAGCCGCGAGGGCTACTGGGACAGCGCGCGGGTGGGCGCTGGCGCAGCCCCGATCAGGACCGCGGAAGGTTGGCTGGAGATTTATCACGGCGCGACCAAAGAGAATCGCTACTGCCTGGGCGCACTGCTGCTGGACCTGGATGAGCCCTGGCGGGTGCTGGCGCGCTCTGAGACGCCCATCATGGAGCCGATGGCTCCCTACGAGTTGGAGGGCTTCTTCGGACAGGTGATCTTTACCAACGGTCACCTGGTGGAGGGAGACCGCATCACGCTCTACTATGGCGCGGCCGACAGCGTGATCTGCGCGGCGCATCTTTCCATCCAGAGCATCCTTGCCAGCCTGGCTTCGGCCCCGGGGGTGAAGCCATGAACCACCTGCGCAAGGAGTTTGAAGTCTTCTTTCGCTGCCCTCACTCCATGCAGGTACTGATGGTCTCGAACATGATCTACGGCCTTGTCCTGCCGGTGATCGAGATCTTCGTGGCTGCCTATGTCATGCGGAACTCGCACGCCGTGGCCAAGGTGGTCACCTACCAGTTGTCGATTTACGCGGCCACGCCGCTGGCCTTCTATTTGAACGGCAAGTTGCTTCATCGCGTGGGCGCCAAGCACTTGTACGCCGCCGGGATGCTGCTGTCGGGCGTGGCCATGATGCTGATGATGCAATTGAGCATCCTGACGCCCATTGGAGTTGCAACCTCGGGATTCACGATGGGACTGGCCACCGGCATCTTCTGGGCCAACCGCGGATTCCTGGCGCTGACCGCGACCAACGACGCCAACCGGAACTACTACTACGGGGTGGAAAACTTCATCGCCAGTCTGGCCTCCGTGGTGGTTCCGGCGCTGATCGGATGGTTCATCAGCGGCACTTCTCTTTACGGCTGGCTGGGCGGCATTGCCAACCGCGCCTACCACATCATTGCGATGGTGGTCTTTGGCCTGACGATTCTGGCCGCGGGCATCCTGGAACGCGGCACTTTCCGCAACCCGGAGCGCGCGCCCTTCGTGTTCTTCAAGTTTCATCCGCTGTGGTGGCGGATGTTGCAGTTGGCCCTGCTGAAGGGTCTTGCCCAGGGATACATCGTGACTGCGCCGGCCATGCTCATCATGCTGCTGGTGGGCCAGGAGGGCACGCTGGGCGCCACGCAGGCCATCGGCGGCGTTTTCTCAGCATTCCTCATGTACATGGCAGGCCGGATCGCGGCGCCCAAGCATCGCATCATCGTGTTTTCCGCCGGGCTGCTGCTGTTCTTCCTCGGCGCGGTCACCAACACTTTGCTCTTCAACGCGGTCGGCGTGCTGATCTTCATCGCCTGCCTGCTGCTGGCCAAGCCGCTTCTGGACCTTGCTTATTACCCGATCCAGTTGCAGGTGATCGATGTCGTCTCTCGCCTTGAGGGACGCAACGAATACGCCTATATCTTCAACCATGAATTCGGACTGTTCGTAGGACGCTGCCTGGGTTGCGGGTTATTTCTGGGCATCGCTTACGGGTGGTCGGGAAACGCAGCACTCAAATACGCTTTGCCGGTAATTGCGATGCTGCAATTGTTGTCCATCCGGGTAGCTGGCCAGATCTTTCGCGGTCTGGCCGCGGCGGGCACCACCTCCCCCGCTGAAAGCTTCGCCGGACACATTTCGGAGGCTTGAAAACAATGATCAAGAGGAGACGAACCATGATCCACAAAAATCTAACGGCGCAAATGACCTGGCGCCTGGCTGCCTGGCTGTTGGTGGCGCTTTGCCTGGCAGCCGGAATCCCCGGTCTGGCCCAATCGGGCAGAGGCACCTTGACCGGCTCGGTGAAGGACTCAACCGGCGCAAACATTGCCGGAGCCTCCCTCGATCTGACGGAGACGAGCACAGGCAGTCGCTACGCGGCTATTGCGAGCGACCAGGGCCTGTTTACCTTCCCCGAACTCCCGCCTGGGACTTATAGCCTTACGGTAACCTCAACCGGGTTTGAGTCTTTCACGCAAAAAGGCATCACTGTGTATGTGGGCAGCACGGCGACGGTCAATCCGACATTGAAAATAGGCGAGGCCACACAGTCTGTCACGGTAACCAGTGACGCTTCGCAGTTACAGAGCGAATCCTCCGACATCGGCACAACCGTGCCCACTGAACTAATCGAAGATCTTCCGCTCCAGTACGCGGGCTCTCCGCGCAATCCCTTGGCGTTCGTAATGTTGACGCCAGGCTTTTCAGGCGTCAACACCAACTCCCCGACAGACCAGGGCGGCTTCAAGCTGAATGGCGGCCAGCAGGCCGGTACAGACATTCTGGTGGACGGCGCCACCATCGAACTGGCGTCCGCTAATTTGCAGATGAATTACGGAGTCAGCGTCGAGGCCGTGCAGGAGTTCAAGGTGATGACCAACACCTTCGACGCCGAGTACGGAAGAATGAGCGGCGGTCTGGTAAACCTGGTAACCAAATCGGGTTCCAATGGATTGCATGGAGACGTGTATGACATTCTGAAAAACAAAGTGCTGGATGCCAATAGCTGGGCCAGCGGTTTGTCCAACCCGCCACAGGCGAAACCAGTCGATACGCAGAACGATTTCGGCGCCATTATCTCCGGCCCCGTCTATTTCCCCAAGCTCTACAATGGGCGCGACAAGACCTTCTTCATGTTCAACTATGAAGGCTATCGCTGGAATACGGGGGGTGTCGGACTGAACGGGGCGCCTACGCAAGCCATGACAACCGGCGATTTTTCCGCTCTGCTCACACCGGTCACAGTCTATGGGACGACTTACCCGGCGCACCTTATCTACGACTACACCACCTGCACAGGCGCCAATCAGGGAAAAGAATGCACTCCTTATCCCGGTAACATCATCACCACGTCGCCCGATCCGGTCTACAAGGCATCGATCCCGTATATGCCTATGGCGCCCGCCGGTGTGACATCGCCCTACCAGAATCTCTCCCAGACGTCGCTCAATGTAACCAATGCCAATATGTACGAAATTCGCATCGATCAGAACATCGGGGCGAGGCAGAAAATCAACGGCAGCTACGACTATGATTGGCGTCCCACGGGGTACGTCGTGAACGGCGCTCCCCTGGATGCCAGTTCGACGAATCAGAGAACCCACTACGCGCGTTTCGGCTACGACTACATCTTCAGGCCGAACCTCCTGAATCACTTCAATGCCGGCTTCAGCCGCCGCTATCGTCAGGAGTTCAGCGGCATCGGAAGCTACGGAGGGGACTACCCCAGCAAAATCGGGTTGAAGGGCGTCGCCGACACCACGTTCCCGGTGTTCAACTATGACTATCCGAATCGGGCAGCCATCCCCAGCAATGGGGCCGATCAGTTTTACGACAACACCTACCAGTACGACGACAATGTTTCCTGGCAGCACGGCCGTCACAGTTTCACATTCGGCGTGGAAGCGCGCTTGCAGGAATTCAACATCGATATCCTGACCAATACCTCAGGAAACTTCAACTTTGGCTCCGGTCAAACCAGCACCTGGGATGCAAATATCCCGGGACAGAGCAACTCTGGATTCGGATATGCGAGCTTCTATCTGGGAGCCGCTTCCGGCGGAGGAATCTCACTGCCCGAGGAACTCGGATGGCGTGTGAAATACTATGCGGGCTTTGTGCAGGATGACTGGAAAGTCTCTCCGAAGCTGACCGCCAACCTGGGCTTCCGCTATGAAATACCCACGCCGGTCACCGAGGCGCACGGTCAACAGTCGTTCATGAATCCCACGCTTGCCAATCCGGGAGCGGGCGGCCTTCCCGGAGCCTATGAATTTTTGGGCAGCGGCACGGGCAGAGCGGGTTCCAACAGTTATCAGGACACGTTCCACGATTCGTATGGCCCGCGCATCGGGTTTGCCTATCAGGTGCACCCCAACACAGTGGTTCGGGCAGGATATGGAATCTATTACCAGAACCTGAAGATCGGCGGCTTTGGCGAAAACGACTCTCAAGGCTTCTTTGGGAGTTATAGCTACCCCGGCTCCTCCAGCGCCCAGAGTCCGGCGGTGGTCCTCTCGGCGATTACCGCCTATCCCGGACCCACGCCTCCATTCATCGATCCCACGGTGATGAACAATCAGGCGAATGCGGTGGTCATTCTCTCCAAAACAGCGCGCCCAGGTACTACCCAGACCTGGACTCTGGATATCGAGCAGCAACTTCCCGGAAATTTCATGGTGGCTTTGGCATACGTCGGCGATCATGGCGATCACCTGCAGGCCTTCATGCACGACCCCAACCAGGGACTTCCAGCTAACATGGCGCGCGGCGCTTGCCTGGGTCAGGACATCACCGCGCAAGGAGCCGGTACGCCGTGCGCCGGCCTAACACCCGTTGCAGCTCCCTACGCGGGATTCAGCGGCTCGGTATCTCAGGCCCTGAGGCCGTTCCCGCAGTACAATAATGTGTCGGTGGATTCCGTTACGATGTCGGATCCATTCGGCGTTTACACTTACAGCGCCATGCAGGTCAGGGCCGAAAAGCGCATTTCGGCGGGGCTTACGCTGCTTGCCAACTACACATGGTCCAAGACCCTCACCAATGCCGACTCGGAGTACCCGGCCCAGGCGAATTGGAACGGCAACGGCAACGGCGGCGCGCTGAACACCTACAACCTCAAGGTCGAAAAGGGACTCAGCCAGTACGATATTCCGCAGCGCCTGATTCTGAGTTACACCTATCAACTGCCCTTCGGCAAGGGAAAGGCATTTGCTAATACGGGTGGAGTTGTGAACGCAGTGATTGGAGGCTGGCAGTTTGCCGGCGTCCAGTCCTATCAGGGCGGAACCCCTCTGGCTGTGAACGAGGGAAACTGGAATTCCGGGATCTTCGCTGGCAATCTCGGCGCAAGCGCCCGTCCAAACTACGTCGCAGGGCAGCAAATGAATGGATTTCACGGCGGCAGCTGGGTCGGGGGGCAAAGCCGCAGATTGAATCCGGCCGCTTTCACCTACGCACCCAGCTATACCTTTGGCGACGCACCGAGGGCACTCACAATTCGCGAATTCGCGAGCCACAATGAAGACTTGAGCCTCTCCAAACAGATTCCCATGTACACGGAAAGACTGAAGACGGTCCTCAAAGTGGAGTTCTTCAACGCGTTCAACCGGCCCGGGCAATATACAGGCTTCAACACGACCGTTTCGGACGACAACATCGGAAACGGTTTTGGCGAAGCCAACAGCAGGCAGAACGGTCCACGCAGCATTCAAGCTAACCTTCGAATAGCGTTCTAAGAATCCACAATCTCCCGGGCCTTTTACCGAGGTCCGGGAGATAGGATGTATTTATGTTCTGCACTCTCTCCGGGCGATATCTCCTCTTTCCCGGCGTCATCACGATTGGCTGCTTCCTGTTGGCCTCCAGCGCCGCGCAGGAAAGCCGCTCCCCGGTCCAGGAACACTTCCTTGCGGCTCAGCAGGATCAGCAGCAAGGCCTGCTTGACGAGGCCGTCCGTGAATACAAGACAGTCCTGCGGCTTCAGCCGGGATTGCCCGAAGCATACATAAATCTTGGATTGATTTATTACGCACAGGCGAAATTCGAAGAGTCAGCCGGGGCTCTGACTACAGCCAACAAGTTGAAGCCCGGCATGCGCGGTGTAAGTCTCTGGCTTGGAATCGACCATGTGAAGTTACACCGGCCGGAGCAGGGCGCGGCGCTTTTGCGCACGGCCATTCGGCAGGACCCGGCGGACAAGCTGGCGCAGACGTGGCTGGCAACGGCGCTTTGGGATGCGGGGCAGACGGATGCGGCCTTGCTCCAATTGGGGAGAGCGTGCGCGCAATTTCCCGGCGATCCGGATGTGCTGTTCGCGCGCGGTGAGGCGTATGGCAAGGCCGCCACTCAGCAAACGGAGCAGTTGCTCGAAGAGTCGTCGGGGACAGCGCTCTCCGATTTGATCTACGGAAACCAATACGCCCAAGAGCGTGACTGGACCAAGGCTGAGGGCCATCTTCGCCGCGCCGTCGAACGAGACCCGCGCCTGCTGGACGCACGCCTGCAACTGGCCGATGTTTTCCTTCAGCAGGCCAACTTTCCCGCCGCTCAGGAGCAGTTGGATCAAGCCGTTGCGCTAGCGCCGCGCTCTGCTCCCGCGCTGGCGCGCAGCGGAGAGTTATTGCTGCTGACACAGCGAGAGACAGAGGGACTGGCGCGCATCGCCGCGGCCGTCGAAATCGATCGCAGTGCCGCACTCGACGCGCTGGGACTGCCCGTCGAAGATCAGTTCAAACAGTCTGATCGCAGCGGCGGAGGCGCCAAACTTTTATCTCTGAGCCGCGAAACCGCGGAAGCCCTGGAAGCGAATGCGAATGCGAGCCCCCCAAAAGATGTGGCGCTCGCGGCCCTGTATACGCTGGCCGGAGACGAGGATGCCGCAGAGCGGGCGTACCGGCGGATTGGTCCCGCTCGGAAAGACACGAGCATGCCCGCCAACCTTTTCGCGCAGGCGATGACGGCTGTTCACGAGCATCGATATGACGATGAGGAACCGCTCCTGCTGCGCTGGCTTGCGGCCAATCCCACCGACCGCAGCGCGCGTTACTCTCTGATCCTGGTGCGCCGGCAGATTGCAAGGTCGCAAGTGAACCGCCTGCTCGCGGTGGCGCCGGATTCCTATCATGTGCATCAGTTGCTCGGCCAGATCTATGCCAGTCGCGAAGAGGACGACAAGGCGCTGACGGAGTATCTTACCGTAGCCTCCGCCCAGCCCGATCTGCCTGGCATTCATTTCTGGCTCGGTCATCTCTACTGGAAGCACGGCGACGCGGATCATGCGCTCAAGGAACTGACGCGGGAACTGGAACTCAGTCCCGGCCATCCGGAAGCCAGCGCAGAACTTGGCACCGTTCTGGTGGCCGAGGAGCGGGCCGCGGAAGCGATTCCGCATCTCGAGTCGGCGATCCACAGCAAGCCCGATCTCTGGCCCGCCTATGCGCAATTGGGCCATGCGTATGCAATCGAAAAGAACTACGCGCGCGCCGAGGAACTGCTGAGCCGTGCCCTGGCGCATGACATCGACGGCTCCACGCACTATCAGCTTGGGTTGGTCCTTCGCGCCGAGGGCAAGACCGCGCAGGCGGCCCAGGTTTTTGCCCAGGTGCGCGCCATCAAGACCGAGAAAACGGCCGCGCCCTCCACCGATGACGCTACAAACTCTGGAGCCAGGCAATGAAATGGCGCAGGTTGGTTGCTTCTCCGCTCACCTTATTCGCATTGGCTTCTCTGCTGACCGCGCAACCCAACGCGTTGGAGGAGGGGGTAAGCCTTATTCGCGAAGGGCGGTTCGATGAAGCTCTCGTCAAGCTCGAACAGGCGCATCGCATTGCTCCCCGCAACGCTACCATCGAAAACCTCCTGGGTATTACCGAGACCAAGCTTGGCCGCATCGATGACGCCGACAACCACTATCGCAATGCGATCCGGCTCGACCCCTCGCAACCTGCGCCGCACAGGAACCTGGGCTTCAATCTTCTCAACTCAAAGGACTATGCCCACGCCGAGCCTGAGTTACAAGAAGCATCGCGGCTGGACCCTAATGATAAGTTCGCCCATTACTATCTGTTTTTGCTGGCGCTTGCCACCAGTCGCGATGCCGAAGCGGCGGAGCAGGCATCTCATGCCGGCCAGTTAGTCGACAACGACCCGGAAGCCGCCGCCGGGTTGATCGAAGCGGAAGTCCGCTTGGGTCGCGCGGATGACGCGGCTAACCGCATTCAGCATTTGGAACATGGCAACCAACTTTCCTCTGCGCGGGAATATGCGATTGCCGTGCTTCTTAGCCAAAATGGGTTTCACGGCCAGGCGGTTCACTGTTTCCAGCGCATCGCTGCTCTCGACCCAACTTGGGGAAACCGCTATAACCTTGCGCTGGCGTTTCTGTACGACGGCCAGGCCGCCGAGGCATCCGCGCTGCTGTCGGCTCTGCACACGGAGCAGCCAACGAATGCGGATGTGCTGATGTTTCTCGGCTCCGCATTCGAGATGCAGCAAAAAATGCCGGAGGCGCTGGAAGCCTATCGCGCCGCGTTGGTGGCCGACCCCACCAACCCGGACCGGACACTCGATTACACGCGCCTGCTGATGGATATGGACCGTTATGACGAGGCCATCCAGGTGGTGCAGACCGGTATGGGACAGACCGCATCCACCCTGCCCCTCCAACTGCGCCTGGGCGCGGTTGAGATGATCAAGGGAAACTATCCGGCAGCGCGCGACGCCTTTTATGCAGCGCTGGCCATCGATCCCAAACTCGATGCCGCCTATGTTGGGCTGGCACAGACTTATGCCCGCGAGGCCAACGACGTTGAGGCCATTCACATTCTTGAGACGGCGCGGGACAAACTTCCCGGCCACTACTTGCTGGAGTATTACTTTGGCCTGTTGGCCAGCCGCCTGGGCCGCGAACAGGATGCAATTGCTGCGCTTCAAAATGCGGCACAACTGCAGCCTGACTCGGTCGACCCATTTTATGAGTTAGGTAAGATCTATGGGGCGCGACAGAGTTGGCCGCAAGCTCAAAAGGCACTCGAACAGGTCGTCAAGTTGAATTCTAAATTCGCGCCCGCCCACTACCAGTTGAGCCGGGTCTATGCGCACCTGGGGCTCAGTTCCAAAGCCGAACAGGAGGCGCGTCAAACCCACTTGCTGGTCGATGCGCAACGCGAGGAGGCTCTCGGCAAGCAACGCGCGCGGGCCGCCAGCTTTCAACCGCGCCCCCCCGCAGCGCCTTCACCTCTACCCTGAATCGAAACCGCTTCTTCTTTCTACAGAAACCAGGAACCTGAGCCTGAGAGTCCAGAGTATTGCGAGGAACTGCAGAATATGACGTCTTTTGGAAATCTCGATCGCCGCGAATTCATCACTCTCTCGGCACTTACGACTGCGGCGACCTTGCTACCGGAAACATTGCATGCAGCCAAACCGTCTGAACCCGGCATTGTTACTCTTCAGGTAACCGGGGATGCACACAGTGGGTATGGAGTTACGATTCTCCATCGCGGACATGCCATTGCGCGGCACCATCAAGGCGGAGATTTCTCAGCAATCTTCCAAAACAGCGAACGCAGCCTCGAAGACCGAGCGGATGACTGGAAAGCCAGCTCGTGGAGCGGAGACGGCACGCACGTCACACTCAGCGGGAAGATCGAACTCGCGAACTTGCGCACCACTGTTGATGTCGATGTCAGTTACGAAGTTATGCCGTCGCAGGTGGTGAAGAAAACGATCAATTTGCACCAGGCAGATATGTATGCACTGCTTTACCAACTGACGAATCGCCTGGAACCAGTTCCAGCGCCTATAAAGCTTTGGAGCTTTGACCACGCGGATTCGAAGGGCGGCGCGCTGCATGAGTATTTTCCCGCGGCCGGTTTTCGTACGAGTGATGGAGTTACGGTGGGACTGCTCACCGATTCCGGGTATCGCAACCGATGGAGCCGCATCATACGGCGCGATGGAACGCCCCTGAAACCCGCGCCAGCCAGAATCCCCGATCTGAATCTCTATTCCCTTCCACGGGCAGGCGAGCGTGCACAGCACGGCGCGTATATTCAGCAAACATTCGGTGAGGCCACGGTTCAGTTATCGGGCGCGGGTTCCCGCGTTCCCGTCGAACTGCCAGCAGCCTCCGTGTGGAAGCGAAACGGCGAAATTCAAATTGAGGAGCGAGACGGCATCATCAAGCTATCTCCAAAAAACAGGAAGGATTTCGTTCTGTTGCCTTTCCCGACAACGGGAGGCGAGATCTTTTTCGTACGCCTCAAATATCGCTCCGCAAGTTCGATTTCGGTTCACGCATGGGACGTGGACAGCCAATTCAACAAACTTGGCGACCTTACGTTGTTCAACGACACGGCGCCGGCATCTCCCTCTGCCTTTGCGGAATTTCACCATTCCTTTGTTGTGCCGGCGCGGCAAGGTGCAGGCGCAGCGCTTGCCTTTTCGCTTACCGATTTTTCGGATGAGGGCGACATCGGCGGCAAGCAGCCCTCGATCGAAGTGCGGGATATCGAACTCTCGCGCATTGTAACTCGCAGCGAGCCGTACCACCGCCTGGAGATGGGGCATTCGCAAACCAAAACCATGTTTATCTTTGCCAGCGACACGGTTCCCGATACACTTCGCGGTTACCGGCTTGCCAGCCAGCTTCACCTCGCCGACGGTCTCGGTTTCAAGGGTGGAGAGACAGAGAGGGTATTGTACGCAGATGTGATGATGCTGAGTTGGAGCGCGGAAATGGAATCCGCTCGGCCCATGTTAGCGCCCAGCATCTGGTACTCGGCCGCTGGCGAGATGTATTTGCGCGACAGCTTTTATGCGCTCAATGGCATTCACAATCGCGAGCTGAACGAAGGTGTCTTTAACCTATGGGCAGACAACCAGGGCGCGGACGGCGCTATCAATACCCTGGTGGAACCGAACATTGCCAACCTGGAGCGTAAATCCAATGACTCGACCCCGCTGTGGCTGATGTGGGCGCTGCTCAATCGCAGGCGTTTCGGCACTGAGTTACCGATGGAAAAAGTACGTAAGGCCGCGGAATACTGTCTTGCTTCGTACGATCCCAGACGCGAAGCTGTCTGCACGGCGCAGTTTGTCATGGGCCAACTCGACGTGATCCATTACCCGGAGGGCACCAGCATCCTATGTGAAAACCAAGGGATACTGGCCGTGCTGCTGCGCGTGATACGCGAACTTGAGATTCCGGAGCTGAGCGCATCCATCTCGGAGGCATACATGGCCAAGGCAGAGCAGGGATATCGCAGTTACTATGACAAGGGCCGCGGATTTCTTTTCCCTGCGAGAGATATACACGACGCAATCGGTTTTGCTGATATCTTTCCCGAGTTTCTATCGCTGTGGCTTTTCAAGCGGAAGATCCTTACGGATGAAATGGTGGTGAATCATCTCGATCGCATTCCGGTCATGCTGCCCAATCAGGACTGTCCTTATCCTGCGGAAGGCGGCACGGTGAGGCCCATCTTTATTGGCCTTCCGGCAGGGAGAAAGGAGTGGAGTTTCTTCACGGAAAAGTGGCATCCGATGGTGAGCGATTCTTATGCTGCAAGTTATGTGAACAAGGCAATGGACGGCGTGTACTACAACGGCGGCAGTTGGATGAGGATTGAAATCTGCGGCTATATTACCGGCAAGCTTCATGGTTGGCCCAAGGCGGAACGAGCAATCGCGAACCGGCTGTGGGCTGAAATCCATACGGACGAAGAGTTCCCTACGAGTCAGGAGTATTTGCCGACTGAAGTGAAGAATCCATTTTTCGGCTATCATCGCGTTTTCGCATGGAACGCTTTTGTACTTCAATCCATAGAGTTGGCGGGATTGCGCACGCCGGATATGGATCCAGGCTATCGGGATCGATAGGGCGTTTCGAATCCGCAATGACTTGCGTTCTGCGAGGCCGGAAACTCCTGGTGAGCCCGGCTCTGGAGACGAACAGAGGCCAAAAAACACTTCTCTTCCCAACTGACCTTGTACCATCAACTCGCTGGTTCCCGTCGCAGTTCCCGTTCGCGCAACCAGGTGAAGATCACAGGAGTCACAATCAGCACGTGGATCATGGAACTGAGCATTCCTCCCAGCACCGGGGCGGCCAGCGGCTTCATGAATTCCGCGCCCGTGCGCGTGGACCACAACAGCGGCAAGAGGCCCGCCACCACCGTGGCTACGGTCATCACCTTGGGGCGAAGACGCAGCAGCGCTCCTTCCATTACGGCCTCATGCAGCCCCGCGGGCGTGAGTTTGCCATCGGCGGCAGTTCGTCGCGCAACGGCTTCTTCGAGATAGATGACCATCACCACGCCGGTTTGCACGGCGGTTCCAAACAGCGCGATGAAGCCCACCCACACGGCGACCGAGAAGTTGAGACCCATCGCCTTGACGAGAAAGACGCCCCCGGTGAGCGCAAACGGAACCGCCAGCAGAACATGCGCGGCCTCTTTGACAGAACCGTACGTGCGATACAGCAGGGCGAAGATGACCACCAGAACCAGGGGAATCACCAGTTCCAGGCGCTTCCGCGCGCTGATCTGGTTTTCATACTGCCCGCTCCACTCGACGTAATAGCCCGGCGGCATCTTCACCTGTCTGGCCACTTCCTGCCGGGCCTGCTCCACAAACCCGCCCACATCGCGGCCGCGCACGTTCAAGAGCACTGCCCCGCGCAGCAGGCCGTTTTCGCTCGTAATCATGGAAGGCCCCATCGTCGTTTTGATGGTGACCACCTTGCTGAGCGGCACCTGCGCGCCGTTGCTTCCGGTTACCAGCACGTCGCCAAGTTGCTGCGGATTCTCGCGAAAATCGCGCGCATACCGCACACGCACCGAGAAGCGCTCTCTTCCTTCGATCGTGGTCGTCAGGTTCTTGCCGCCGACCGCGGTCTCGATCACGTCTTCCACATCGGCGACATTCAGGCCGTAGCGATCCGCTGCCGGACGGTCGACAGTCATTTCAAAGTAGGGCGCCCCCGTGGTGCGTTCCGCATAGAGATCGACCGCGCCCGGAATCTGGCGCACGACTTCCTTGATCTCGTTGGACTTCTGTTCGATCACGCTCAAATCGGGCCCGAAAACTTTGATCCCCACCTGGGTGCGGATGCCCGTCGAGAGCATGTCGATGCGGTTGCGGATCGGCTGCGTCCAGATGTTGGTCACGCCGGGAATTTGCAGCTTGTCGTCGAGGCGCGCGAGGATTGCATCTTTTGTAAGACCCTTTGCCCATTGGTCCTTGGGCTTCAGGGTAATGGTGGTTTCGCTCATGTTCACTGGAGCGGGATCGGTGGAAGTATCTGCGCGGCCCACCTTGCCCACAACCATTGCGACAGCCGGGTCCGCGGCGATAATGCGATCCTGCTGGCGAAGAATCCTGGTTGCTTCGGTGAGAGAGATACGCGGATCGGTGACGGGCATGAACAGTGCCGTCTCTTCATCGAGCGGCGGCATGAACTCGGAACCGATGGTGGTCGCGGTATAGACGGCAGCGCAGAATAGCGCCAGCGCCAGGCCAAGGGTGATGGCACGGTGGCGCA